>JAEIGA010008131.1_pt1 | contig 15905 bp, 17 predicted proteins | sample 9270691 | NCBI WGS metagenome assembly JAEIGA01 (sample SAMN17057246, study PRJNA624740) | gut metagenome | biome: biome; isolation source: fecal sample | host: Bos grunniens | place: China: Xizang | collected 2019
AGGTTCATCCCTCGATGGAATAGAAATTCATAAGAAAGGAGCTTTGTTATGCTGACAGAATTGGCTGGTGTTTTTGGCACCATTCTCGGTATGTTCGGTGATGTTGTGAGCGGTCTGTTCACTGGTGGTGAGACACCTGGTGTATTGAATGCTTTGCTCCCGTACTTTCTCGTGGGCATCTGTGCCTCTCTCGTCCTCTTAAGCGCTAAAGTAATTCGTAAATTCGCATGGGGCAATTAACCACAAATTTTACGAATTCTGACTATTAAAGAAAGGAGGTTTTATTATGTTGACTACACTTGCAACCGTTTTCGGTGAAGTCATGGATATGTTCGGCCAGGTTGTCACGGGCTTGTTCACCACTGGTGGTGAATTTGCTCCTCTGCTCGTATATTTCCTCGTTGGAATTGCGGCCTCTCTCATCTTGCTCTCCGCTAAGGTAATTCGTAAATTCATATGGGGCAATTAACCACAGATTGTGATTAAAATGTCCATAAACGAATGAAAACCCGCTCGGGGAAAGTCACACACCTTTGGTGACTTTCCCCGGGTCACCTTTCTATTTTAACATACTATGATTTCAATTTACTTTGGCTTGCCCGGTGCAGGTAAATCCTCTTTAGGTGTTTGGACTATCTGTGATATCCTCATGTCTATGGATGCGGGAAAATCTCCCTATAAGAGAATATATACGAATATTGATCATTCTATTCCTGACGATAGAGTAATTACTTGTCCGTATTCTATGATGCGCGACTCAGATCTTGGATCTCAGTCTGTTTGTGTTATTGATGAAGGACAATTGGAGTTTTCGGATAGAGGTTTTAAAACCTTTAGCCGTGATGATATTTCCTTCTTCGTTCAGCATAGACGTTATGGCTATGATATCATTATTCTCACTCAGCAATGGGACGGTATTGACAGAAAAATCCGTGTTATCACGAATAAGTGTTATTATGTTGTAAAGGGCAAAATCCTCCGTGGTATTACCCATGTATACCCCGTTCCCTATGGTATCCTTATCCCTAAAAAAGGCGATAGCGAGTCGGCCAAATATGGTGAAATCATGCAAGGATACTATAAGTGGGGCATGTTCACTACGATATTCCATAAACGCATTATTCGTAGACCCGTCTACGGTCTCTATGATACATTTGCCAGACCCGATAAACCTAAACATCCTGCTTATAAGTCGGAGTTAGAGTCTTCATCTCAATAAAAATTGCCTCTCAATGAGGGGCTTTTTTTTTATTTGCCTGGCTTACCATACCGCACCCTTTTGCAGTAAAAGTCTGATTCTAGTGCAGGCAATTTTTTGACAAGAAATGAACGATGTGGGAAAGTCCGCAGGGCTTTTCCATGGCGTTCATAGATACCATGTGGGAAAGTCTCACGCCCTTTTCCACATGCACTCGGTTGTTGTTAAAAAAATGTCCGTTCGTAGAAGTATATAGTATGCTTATTGCCGCCAAAGGTAAAGCTAACTTTGTTGCAGATGGCCGCAGGGGTTGCTTCTAATATCTATCTTTGAAAGTGTCAGAAAACTTTTCTAAAGTTGTCTTTGTTTTATTCTGAAAAGCAGGTGCGCACTACCCCACTATATCTGCGTCAATAGTGGGGTAGTGCTTTTAGTGCTTTTCTGTTTAATCTATACAATTTAACTCTTCTCTTTTTGTACAAAAGGTAGAAAGTGCATTTTGGGCTAAACAAAAACTTGCATTTTGTAGAATTATCTATAGTTTTTAGGGAGGTGTCGAAAACAGATTTCAGCACCTCCCTCTTGCGTAGACAAATTAGCCGCGGTCTGAGAAAATGGCCTCTTCTTGCTCTTCCTCCAACTCCTCGGGATGGTCTTTGTAATAAGGCTTGATCATATACTCGTCGATGACCGGATAAGTGCAATATACGCCAATAAACCCTACCACGCCAATGGTGATCACAAAAGGAAGAACGATTCCAAAGTGAGGCATTACACGATAGATGTAGTAATTTACAAAAATAATGCCTGCCGATGAGAAAATGCAAGCAAGGCTTCTTTTCCACCCCAGGAACACCAGGAACAATGCATTCTTAAGCATCTTCTTGAATTTAATATCAAACGTCACGGTTATGAGATAAATGTAGTTTCTCATAACAAAATAAATCAGACCGAAAAACAGCACGATGTAATACGAGCTGAGAGAGAACAAATTTCCAGATGCGGCCGCACCTGCGTAGTATGCCATCAAATCGTAAACGATGAAAACGATCATGAGTGCATCCAGAATAGCAAGGGTTACGCCGATTTTGAAATTCTTTTTTATGGCACTGAAAAAATCACTCCAGCTGTACACGGGTTCGCCTCTGGTAATGCTTCTGAAGTTATAGCACATACCCAAGGTAGAAATGCCAAAAGTTACGAAAAGCAAAAGCGCCGTATACATCAAAATTTCGGATGTTCGGGAGACGATCGAAACAGAAGCGTTGATGCCGAGAATTCCTTGGAGTGTGGTTAAAACGGTACTGCTCTCCCCTGCTGTTTCCATGCCGTAAATTTGACTGTAAAGCGGCGTAGAAGGTGCTGATGTTTCAGGGTCAAACATGCCGGTGATTCCCATCAAGAACAATATGAGCGTAAAGTTGCAAAGGGTGAAAATCAGGTTCGTTGCGGAGATTTTGCCAAGACGGGTGCGAAGAAGATAAAAGAAATAGCTGCATCCCATTTTTTTGTCTTTTGCGGCTTGTCCCTTTGAGATGCCTTTTCCGGATCTGTTATTCGTGCCGGAAAATATATTATACAATCTGCTCATTGTTATGCCCTCGGATGAAATTTCATATAGCTATTCTTCATCTTTTCTTTTAGATACTGTGAATAGCGCTGCGTGGAAGATAGATCGCGATGCCCCAAAATTTCTTGGATATCATGAATATCTGCACCGTTTTCCAAAAGGTGGGTTGCAAAAGAATGACGCAAAGTATGGGGTGTGATCTCTTTTGTGATGTTTGCCGATTGAACGTAACATTTTAAAATTTTCCAAAAGCCTTGCCTGGAAAGGCGCTCCCCCGAAATATTGACGAACAAAGCAGGCTCGTTTGGAGACGCGGCAAGGATTTTACGGGATTTCTGAAGATAAGTAGTGACAGCTTTTAATGCTACCGGATATAAAGGAATCAGACGTTCAGTCTCTCCTTCGCCGCATCTGATGCAGGAGACTTCAACGTTCAAGTCGCGAAGATTTAAACCAATCAGCTCGGAAACCTTGATGCCGGTGGCATATAAAACCTCAAGCATTGCTTTATCACGCAACCCCTTGATATCATTGCAGTCGGGTTGTGCAAGCAGTGTATCTACTTCTTTGGATGTCAATACGTTCAGTTCTTTACGGGCAACCTTATCGTTGTGGACATCCTTTGCGGGGTTATGATCCATGAGCCCTTCTGCCAAAAGATACTGAAACAGTCCGCGCAAGGAAGAAAGAGAGCGGCAGACGGAAGAAGCGGACAAACCAATGGAATTCAGGAAAAACTTATATTCCTCAACGTCCTCGGCGTTCAGCTTGGTAAAGCTGTCGATCTTGCGAATAGATGCAAAATCAAAGAATTTTTCAAGATCTCTTCTGTAAGCTTGTATGGTATTTGCGGAGGAGTGTTTTTCGTCGCGCAAATACGCAAGATAATTATTCAATTGTTGGTTCAGTTGAATACAAGCGTTTTGCATGAAATGAAACTCCGAATTTAAAAAGGAAAAATAAAACAGATGATGAACAACAAGATATTGAATAAAATGCCGCGGGATCGAACGAAGGCCTTCCATCCGCTTCTGCAACGAAACCAAGCGCACAGGGATTCGGATGCCAATAAGAAGAGGCAAAAAAAGAAAATTGCCAAAGACACGGAGGCGCGATCAAATGTTAAAGCTGAACAACTGCGAATAAACATTCCAACGGTGCAGGATGACAGGAAAACAGAAAGCGGAACCAAAGCAATTCCCCATATTGACATCCCAAAGAAGAAAATCACGAGGGTGTATATTCGCAATGCCGCAAAAAGCGTTTGGTGGGATAATGCGTGGAATGGCGAGACATCCAGATAGCTCCCGAATAAAAAGCCCAAAAAACTAAGAGCCAACAACGAATAGTATATCTTTTTGCGCGCGGCAAAGAGCCTGTCCACATCGGACAAACAGCGCCGAAACGCCCTGGAAATAAAATCCTGCCGAGGGCTAGCGGGAGCTTGATATGGAACCAATGCACGAACCGTAGAATTACCGAAAGTCAAAAAATCACCTCGGAACACTATATGTTCGCGACGGAAAGGGTTATTCCATTAACGAGGCTGTAATTTCATCGGCACGTCTGGAGCATTCCAGCATGGCGCGCATAACGATACCTTCAAAATCTGCTTCCTCGAAAACCTTCATCGCCTCTAAAGTGGTTCCTCCGGGACTACAGACACGCTTGATCTCCTCTGCGGGTGTCAAGGTGGACTGCTCTATCATCTTGGCGGAGCCAATGATGGTTTTGGTGATCAAAGGCAATGCTTGCTTTTCGGAAAGACCCTGCACAAGAGCTCCCTCGAGCATGGCTTTGATCAAAAGGAATACGTACGCAGGCGAAGAGCCGTTGACGGAGATCACCGGATTGAGAAGTGATTCCTCCATAACGGAAACGGTGGAGATAGATGACAAGATCCGACAGACATATTCAAAGGATTTATGATCGACCAACTCGTTTTTACAAATTGCAATGGTGCCCTCCCCGATCTGCAACGGCATGCTGGGCATAGTCCGAATTACGGGAACCTCAGCGCCTGCATAGCGGCAGATTAGCTCGGACGATACAGAAGCCGCAATCGAAACAAAAGTGGCACCGAGAGCAAAAGAAGATGCCTCGCAGCACTCTTTGATAACCTCGCGGAAGCCGATGGGCTTTACGCAAAGAAAAATATAAGCGGCATCCTTGATGGCGTCTGAAATGCTATCGGCGGTGTTTACACCCATAGCACGGAAGGCAGGATATCTCTTATCACTTTTACAGCAAACCGTGATGTCGGAAGGCTCAACAACACCGGAGGCGACGAGCCCCTTGATGATTGCGCCACCCATATTACCGCCGCCTATAAAGGCAAACTTTGCGCTCCGTTTAGCCATAATATCCCCTCCGTATTTTTGCATGAGATTATAATACAACTTTTCCGATCGAAAAGCAAGAGAGAAACGCCAAATAAATCATTTTCGTGAAAAAGGTAGAATTATACGTCGATATTATGTAAACCGAATTATGTATACCGCCGCAACCGGGCGGCGTTTGCCATGATGTTGTGAATGCTGTGCGTATCAATCACTATATGTTGTTTGTGCATTTCGTCAAACGCTTTTTGAAACAACCACTTGACACGCCGGTTTTTTCGATCATCTCTTCCCTGCCTTTTACTAAATAATAAAGAAAACGATAGCTTGTATGACACAAACTATCGTTTTGGGACAAATTGATTTCAAGCGTATTCGTGGTTGTTTTCTCAAAAAAAGAAAACCTTTAGTATTGCATGATAGTACAACAACACTAAGGGTTTCTCTGTGGTTATGGTGGAGGCGAGGGGAATCGAACCCCTGTCCTAAGATCCATCCGGAAAGCTTTCTCCGAGCGCAGTTGATTCTTACATTCCCGATCTTATGGGCGCATCAACAAACCCACAAGAAAAGTAGCTTCATAAATGCATGACGAAACGCAAAGCTTAGTTTCGTGCACGTTCACCGCTTAGTGACGCCATAGCCCAAACCGCGGTACTTTCGGGTATGACGGAAGCTGCACTTAGGCAGCTACGAGATTGCTATTATTGTTAGCGTTTAATTTTAAAATGCACATTTTAGGGAAGTTATGCGCTTCCGCTCGCTTACCTTCGTTCAAAATCCCAGTCGAAACCTTTACGCCCCCTTGTTATCTGTTTTGCTCTTTAAACGCACGTTCCATTTCTCGTTTTGCGGAACGCTCTGCATCGGCATCTCGCTTATCGTAAAGCTTTTTGCCTCTGCAAAGACCGATCTCCATTTTGGCCCATTTACCCTTGAAGTATACGGAAAGCGGAACCAAAGCATAGCCTTTTTGACCCACTTGGCCAAAGAGGCGCATGATCTCTTTTTTGTGCATCAAAAGCTTGCGTGTGCGGTAGGGATCGCGGTTGAAGATGTTACCTTGCTCGTAAGGACTGATATGCATGCCGAAGACCAACAGTTCGCCGTCGTCTATTCTGCAAAAGGAATCCTTGAGGTTGATTGCACCCTTTCGGAGAGATTTTACTTCTGTTCCGGTCAACTCAAGACCGGCTTCGAACTTTTCGTCTACAAAATATTCGTGATATGCTTTTTTGTTTTGTGAAACGATCTTGATCATCTCGGCCATATCTTCCGCCTCCTTTCCGTGAATTTATGTTCGCCAGACAGTATACACTATTTTTTATGAAAAATCAAGTGTAAATATTGCTTGGAAGCATCGATTTTCCTTTGTCTTGTTCCAAGCAGTTGCTATAAAGCCGTCTACAACGGTCTGATAACGCAATTCTATCTCGTCATGCAAGAGAGCTTCTCTTTCAAAAATGATACACATCGCCTTTAAGGGCGCTTGGCACACATCCATCGGCGCGTGATCCAATAAATAATCCGAATAGTAGCAGTTATTGAGATGCTGGTTTTCGTCCGTTTCGGTCAATAGAACTTTTCGGCTTACAGTGTGAGCGATTTCGGTCTGCGCGATCCTGCGGGGCATTTCGTTAGGCTGAACGGAGGGCTGATTTTGCGGGATTTGGTACGGTAGCTCTGTCGGGCGCAGGATCGTTCGGGTGTTGTAGTTGATCAGCACCCATCTGCTGTCTGCGTTACATACAAGGGTCTCCCCTTTCCGCAGCTCAAATGCACGGAAAAACGTGACTCCCTCTACTTTATACGGAAAGGTTTTCAGCGTGAGGACATCGCTTGCCAAAATGTCTTTGTAAAAATCAATTCGTAATTTCGTCAATACAAAGACCATGGAATTGCTTCTCATATTTTGATAAGACCCGCCGTGATCCGAAATATCCTCTAATGCGATTTCTTGAAAATATTTCTGTAAAGCGGAGGGCTTTATCTTGCCGTTGGGCAATACGTCGTAGCTGCAAATTTTTATTTGGGTTTCTTTCATCGTTCTATTTCCTGTTAGATGGGTAATTCATCTGCCAGCGGATTGGCTTGCATTGCTTCTTCCAGCTTGCGATCCGAAACGTGTGTATAGATCTGCGTGGTGGTCAATTGCTCGTGACCAAGAATATCTTTCAAAACGCGGATATCTACGTCACCGTTGTTGTACATCAAAGTTGCCGCGGTATGGCGAAGCTTATGGGTGGAATATCCCTTCCCTTCCAGGCCGGCTAACTTTAGTTGCTTTTTCACTAGCCATTGGACGGTTTTTCCGGAGATCCTATTTCCGCGCGTGCTCAAAAAAAGTGCGTTTTTATCCTTGATGACAGAGGAATGTGTTCTTCCGAGATGCTCTCGAATAGGAAGATAGGCTTGTAACGCATTCTGGCACGCTCTGTTCAAATATATCGTTCTTTGCTTATTACCTTTACCGGTGACAACCATTTTGCGCATATCGCTGCTGATGTGGCTTAAATCGATTCCTACCAGTTCCGATAATCGCATACCGCAGTTCAAGAAGAAGGTAAGGATGCAGTAATCTCTTTTTGCCGTATCGGAATCGGGATCCACGCTTTCGAGTAGCTCTTTGCTTTCGTCCAACGAGAGGTATTTCGGCAACGCTTGTTTGACGGTCGGGCTATCGATATCTCTCGTGGGGTCGTTTTCTAATTGGCGGGATTTGGTTGTATGATATTTAAAAAAGGCTCGCAGAGCAGATAACTTTCTTGCTCTGGCGGTAGTACCGTTTTTCTTATCCCGGGAAAGCCACAACAGATATGCGTAGATTTCATCACTTGTTATACTTGCAACAAAATCGCGATCGATGGATTGGATGGACAAAGCAGAAAATGCATCCGCATCATTTTTGGATATCAGGACTTCGCCACGCGATACCAAAAGAAAGCGAAAAAAAGTACGAAGATCTAAATAGTATTCTTTGACGGTAAGCGGTGAACGCCCCTGGATTGTTTCTTTGTACGAAAGAAACGTTTGGATAATAAGGGGAATTTGTTCCATTATAGCGTTACCTCCTTGTAGGATATCCTATTATATATCATTTCAACGCATTTTACAAGTTTTTTTTGAGAATTGGTTGACACCAATCAAAAAAAATAGTATTATGTTGATATAACAATTCTGCGGAGGAACTTATCATGAGCGCAAATTCTGTGTACAATATTCTTGTCAAAGATTCTGTTGATTTTTCAGATGCCCCCAAGGCGGAGATTGCTTGCTATAAGTGGACCGAGGGGTATACTCCTTACGCGTATGCACAATTGATTTATGTAAGAGATCTTGGCCTGGCCTTGCATATGGAGGCCTACGAAAGCGATCCCAAGAGCGTGTATACCATGTACAATCAGCCTGTGTATACCGACAGCTGCTTGGAATTTTTTGTAAACTGCAATCCCGATCAGCCTTTGTACATTAATTTCGAAATGAATGCCAACGGAGCGTTTCTGTCCGCCCTTCGTCCCGGCAGAAAAGGCAAGCAGCCTATCCACGAGCTTATGTCCGATCTCCCCGCCGTTATGGCTAAAAAGTTTGAGGATCATTGGTCTGTCGATGCTTTCTTTACCCTTTCGCAGATCAAAACCTTGTTCGGAAAGGACAACTTTGAAACCGGTGATGTTCTTTTAGGGAATTTCTATAAATGCGGCGATGAAACACCTATTCCCCATTTTGGAATGTGGGCTCCTATTGATCTGGAGGCGCCTGATTTCCACAGACCGGAATTTTTCGGCAAATTGATCATCGGGGCAGTTTGAGCATGTCTACCACCACACCAAAAAGATTTTCTGCAAAGAAGCCGTTTGCCATTGCCGTGTCCGTTGTTCTCGCTATCATCTGTAATGCTGTTCGCGCTGTTAGCGAAGCCTGGTTTGGAACGGTTGCTGTTATTGGGACTTGTGTATTGTTATGTTTCAGCGCGAAACTCATGCGGCATATTCGGCGTCAAATTCTTTCTCACAAGCACCGTGCCGTGGATAAAGGTGAATAACGATGAGACAGTTGATAATTGGCCCCAACGACAGCGGTCAGCGAATTGACAAATTTATGGGAAAACGTTTCAAAAATATGCCTACGGCGTTAATCTATAAATTTATTCGTAAAAAATGCGTTTCCGTTAACAAAAAGAAGGTTCCCGAAAACTATATTCTTAACGAGGGTGATGTTCTTTCGTTTTTCATCAGCGACGAGTTTTTTGGAACACCTGCGAAGGACGAGCCGTTCAGAAAGCTGAAGCCAGATCTAAAGGTTGCTTACGAGGACGAAAATATTTTGATCATTGATAAGCCTGCCGGGCTGATTGTGCACTCAGACGAGAAGGAAAGCTACAATACGTTGATCAATCATATCTTGGCATACCTTTTCCAAAAAGGTGAATACAATCCCGATGCGGAAAACTGCTTCGCTCCTGCGCTTTGCAATCGAATCGATCGTAACACCCAAGGCCTTGTGATCGCGGCGAAAAATGCTCGCGCTCTCGCGGAAATGAACGATATCATCAAGAATCGCTTGGTGGAAAAGAAGTATTTGACCGTTGTGCATGGTTTTTTTGACAAAAAGAGCGGAGAGATTCGCTCTCGTTTGGAAAAGGATCAAAAGAGTAATACGGTGCGTGTTTCCGAGAAATACGGCAAAGAAGCAATTACCCGCTATCGTGTGTTGCGTTCCAACCGAGAAAAAGAGCTGTCGCTTCTTGAGGTTGAGCTTCTTACGGGAAGAACACATCAAATTCGTGCCCAGTTTGCCTCGCTGGATCATCCTCTTTTGGGAGATGGTAAATACGCAGTAAACAAAAATGATCGAGCAATGGGATACTCCTACCAAGCGTTGTGCTCCTATTCCCTGCGTTTTTTCCCGGGAAAAGAGTTCGAGCTTCTCTCCTACCTGAACGGAACTGTTGTAACAGCTTCCGAGCCTTCCTTCTTAAATTTGTTTTTATAAAAAATGCACCGCCAAAAGGCGGTGCTGTTTTATTAGTCTTCGAGAATTTTATCGATCAAGCCGTATTCCAAAGCTTCCTTGGGGAACATCCAATTGTTGCGCTCCGTATCGCGAGTAACCTCTTCTACGGATTTGCCAACGTTTGCGGCCATCAAGGTGTTCAAGCGCTGTTTGATATCCAGCATATGACGTGCCTCAATTTCAACATCGGTAGCCTGGCCTTGCGCACCACCCAAAACCTGATGGATCATCACCTGGCTGTTGGGAAGAGCATATCTCTTACCCTTGGTGCCCGCGGCGAGGAGGAATGCGCCCATGCTGGCCGCCATACCTACGCAAATGGTGGATACATCGCACTTCAAATGGCGCATGGTATCGTAAATGCCCAAGCCTGCGGAAACAGAACCGCCGGGAGAGTTGATATACAAGCAAATGTCTCTTTGCGGATCAACAGCCTCCAAATAAAGCATTTGCGCGATGATGGTGCAAGCAAGGTCATCATTTACTTCGTTAAACAGAAGGATAATACGGTCTTTCAGAAGGCGGGAAAAGGGATCGTAGCTACGCTCGTAGCCGCCTTCTTTTTCGAAAAATTGGGGTGTAACGATCATATAGTGTACTCCTTATCTTGATACCATTATCATACAGCGGCTGACAGTAAATGTCAACAGCGAAAAACGAAAAGTTTTGGCGTTTATTCGTAAATAGGATGCGCGTTGCAAAGAGCATCTACTTCGGCGATAACCTGCTCCTTGGTGCCTTCAAAATCACGGGCAACCATACCCATGAGCTTGGCAACCTTGATCATATCCTCTTCAACGAACCCACGAGAAGTAACTGCAGGAGTACCTACACGGATACCGCTGGTAACGGTGGGCTTTTCGGGATCGTTGGGGATTGCATTCTTGTTGGCGGTGATGTGTACTTCGTCCAGACGAATCTCGAATTCCTTGCCGGTAACACCGAAGGGACGGAGATCCAGCAGGATAAGATGATTATCCGTACCGCCGGAAACAACGTCAAAGCCCTCTTCGATCAACGCCTTACAGAACGCCTGAGAGTTCTTGACGATCTGCTCTTGGTAAGCCTTGAACTCAGGCTTCAAAGCCTCGCCGAATGCAACAGCCTTTGCGGCAATAATATGCATCAAGGGACCGCCCTGAGTTCCGGGGAAAATTGCTTTATCGATCGCCTTTGCGTATTCTTCTTTGCAAAGGATCAAACCGCCGCGAGGGCCGCGAAGGGTCTTGTGAGTAGTGGTGGTTACAACGTCAGCGTAAGGAACGGGACTGGGGTGAACGCCTGCCGCTACAAGACCTGCAATATGTGCCATGTCTACCATCAGCTTTGCACCGACCAGATCTGCGATCTCTCTACAACGCTTGAAGTCGATAACGCGGGCGTATGCAGAAGCGCCGACAACGATCATCTTGGGCTTGCATTCCAGAGCAATACGCTCCATCTCGTTGTAATCAATGAGATGGGTTTCCTCAGAGACGCCGTAGGGAACGATATTGAAATATTTACCGGAAATGTTTACAGGAGAGCCGTGAGAAAGATGTCCGCCGTGAGCGAGGTTCATACCCATGATCGTATCGCCGGGCTGGCAAAGTGCAAAGAAGACGGCAAGGTTTGCGGAAGCACCGGAATGGGGCTGAACGTTTGCGTGTTCAGCGCCGAAGAGCTGGCAAGCACGCTGACGAGCAATCTCCTCAACCTTATCTACTTCGTAGCAACCGCCGTAGTAACGCTTAGCGGGATAGCCTTCTGCGTATTTGTTGGTCAAAATAGTACCTGCGGCAGCCAGAACAGACTCGGAAACGATATTTTCGCTGGCGATCAGCTCAATGTTTCGGCGCTGACGTGCAAGTTCGCCGGAAATTGCAGATGCAATTTCGGGATCGGTGTTCTTAAGATAGTTGATGCTGTACATATGTAACCTCTTTCGTTTTGAAAAGAAAATATACTTTGGATTTACGCCGGAGATGCTTCGGTTTCCCAGAGAGACACGGGATATTCGCCTTTTTCCACAAGATCGAGGAGGTATTGGCGGAATGCTTCTCTATCTTCTCTGTACGTAACACCCTTCCAAACGCAAGGTGTGGCAACAAGACTGACGGAACAGTTTGAGGAATTGATCACGTCTTCTGCAAGCTCGGTGAGATAGCTCTCCCCTTTTTGCAGATCGGAACTCGGATCTGTGAGGAAGCCGATCAAACGGTCTTCGGCAAATCGGAAGATTTCCGGTGTGAATCCCCAGAAGTTCATTGAAACGGGAGTATCGCCGGAAATGGAGATCCAGTTTCCGTTATCCTCGTATTTCGCCCCGCCATCGTCAGGCAAAATCTTTTTGCGTTCTACAATTGCGGTAAGGAAACCGTTTTCCGTCTGACAGATACCGCGAGAAACAGAACCGTTCTCGGAAAGGGTATTTCTTACCACGTATCCGGGCATACAAAACTGTCCTGCCCCCGCCTGCTCCATAAAGGATTTAACGGAAAGGAAGGTTCCGTAACCGTAAAAATCGTCGGCGTTGAAGATGGCAAAGGGCTCATCAACAACGTTCCTGCAACAGTATAACGCATGGGTCGTGCCCAACGGCTTCTCTCTACCGGCAGGAAATACTAAGCCGTCAGGGAGATCCTCGGGATCCTGGAAAGCGTATTCCACTTGAATTCTTCCCTCAATGCGCTTTGCAATGGTATCGCGGAAAATGTCGTAGTTCTCGCGCTTGATGATAAATACGACCTTTTCGAAGCCTGCTCGGATAGCATCATATACCGAATAATCGATAATGAATTCTCCGGAGGGACCTAACGGATCGATCTGCTTTAAGCCGCCGTAGCGGTTTCCCATTCCTGCGGCTAAGATGACTGCAGTCATTTAGGGCTCCTTTCAAGCAAGAACATCTTGCTCGGTAATTTTTAATGCCTTTACAGAGGGATCAGAGGGAATTTGATACATATAGGTGGTCATGATCTTTTCCGTGATGGAACGAAGACCACGCGCACCGGTTTTTGTGTCGTGCGCTTTTTTTGCAATGGCGCGCAAAGCTTCTTCGGTAAATTCAAGCTCTACGCCGTCAAACGCAAACAATTTTTGATATTGCTTGGTCAAAGCGTTTTTAGGCTCCACCAAAATACGAACCAACGCATCTTCGTCCAAAGGATGAAGCGCGGTGATCACAGGCAGTCTGCCGACCAACTCGGGGATAATACCGTAGTGAACCAAATCGGAATTCTCGACGTTGGCAGTTACGAACTCCTGGTCTCGTGTAATTCCTTGCTCAACGGCGGTAAAACCAACGGAACGGCTTCCCAAACGGTTTCGGATGATCTCGTCCATGCCGTCGAATGCACCACCGCAAATAAACAGAATGTTCGAGGTATTGATTTGAATAAACTCCTGATTCGGGTGCTTTCTGCCACCCTGAGGCGGCACGTTGGAAATCGTACCCTCAATGATCTTCAGAAGTGCCTGTTGAACGCCCTCACCGGAGACATCTCTGGTAATAGAACGATTTTCGCTTCGCCGGGCAATCTTGTCGATCTCATCGATATAGATGATGCCCTTTTCGGCTTTTTCGATGTTGAAATCCGCCGCTTGGATCAAACGGAGCAAAATGTTTTCAACATCTTCACCAACGTAACCGGCCTCCGTAAGGGTGGTTGCATCAGCAATAGCGAACGGCACGTCAAGCATTTTTGCCATGGTTTGCGCCAAGAGTGTTTTACCGACACCGGTAGGCCCCAAGAGCAAAACGTTGCTTTTTTTCAGCTCGACGTCATCATCCTCTACGATCTTATCCTTTAAGGAACGAATACGCTTATAGTGATTATAGATAGCGACGGAAAGCACTTTTTTTGCTTCGTCCTGGCCAATAACGTATCGGTCCAGGATCGCTTTCATTTCCGCAGGCTTCATCAAAGGCTTTTCCTCCACCAAAGAAGCTTCTGCTTCCTCGGCGGCGAGCAACCCGGTTTCTTCTTCGGCAAGAAGCGTATCCTCGTAGGCGTCTGCAATCTCACAGCAGAGATCCAGACACTCGTTACAAAAATCAACGAACCTGCCGGAAACGTTTAAACCCGTTGTATGTGCGGAAGGTCTACCGCAAAAGCCGCAGACCTTGTTGTTTTGATGTGACATGATGATTTCCTCTCTGCAGAAGCAAAAAGTGGCGCCGCTGTGAGAAAAGACTTATTGTCGTTTATGCGTTCTCTTCAGTGGTGGTCTTGGTGGTGATCACCGCGTTATCCTTGATAACCTGAATCGCCTTTCTCATAACGATATCCTCAGAGATGCCCTCCTCGGGAATATTCTTCTTAACGTAGTCGATATCTACATTATAGCCGGAAGCGATCTTCTTATATTCTTCTTCCATCTCTTTCTTGCCGGCTTTGATCTTCTCGGTCTTTGCGACGCGCTCAAGAGCCAATCTGGACTTCACCTGACGCTCTGCTTCTGCCTTAAAGGACTCGCGGAGCTTTTCCTCGGTGCTGCCGGTGTACTGATAGTACATCTCCAGACTTGCACCCTGAGACTTGAGGCGGTAATCGTAATCATTTACGTAACGGTCGATTTCAGACTCGATCATGCACTCGGGAATCTCGCCGGTCATGTTCGCGATCAGCTTGTCGATCAGCTGGTTTTCAACCTCGGCATCTGCAGAGTTGTTCTTGCGATCTGCGATTTTGGCGGAGATGCTTGCCTTGTACTCGTCAACGGTATCAAACTCGGAAACGTCTTTTACGAACTCGTCATCCAGCTCGGGAAGCTCGGTTCTCTTGATCTCGTGGAGAACGATCTTAAATACGGTCTCCTTGCCTGCAAGAGATGCTTCACCGTACTCTTCGGGGAAGGTCACGGTGATATCGAAGGACTCACCCTTATTGTGGCCAACGATCTGCTCCTCAAAGCCGGGAATAAAGTTGCCGGAGCCAAGCTTCAAGGGATGCTTCTCGCCCTTGCCGCCCTCAAATGCTACGCCGTCCAGGAAGCCCTCAAAATCGATGATTGCTTCATCGCCGAGCTCTGCTGCACGATCCTCCACGGTCAAAACGCGGGCATTACGATTACGCACGGAATCAATCTCACGAGTGATCTCCTCCTCGGTAACGGTAACTTCGGGACGCTCGGCGGTGAGGCCCTTGTATTCGCTCACCTTTACGGTGGGCTTTACGGTAACGGTTGCCTTCAGAACAACACCCTCGTCACCGGTAGAAACCAACTCAATGTCGGGACGGGAAACTACGTCGAGCTTTGCTTCTGCAATAGCGGCAGAATATGCCTCGGGAAGCAGATTGTCGATAGCCTCTTCGTAGAAGACGGCGGAACCGTACATCTTCTCCAGCACGCTCTTAGGAGCCTTGCCGCGACGGAAGCCGGGAACATTCATCTTGGAGACGTTCTTACGATAAACCTTGTTGACCTCTGCATCGAATGCTGCTTTGTCAAGAACGATTTCTACTTCGTAAGTATTAGTGGAAACTTTTTTGGAATTTTTCAGTGCCATTTCTTTTTTCCTCCGTGTATATACACGCATTTTTAGATACTATATATTGTAGCATTTTTTTTCAAATTGTCAACACATATTTGTGAATTCATTTATTTTTGCAAGTTTCGAAAAAAATTCACAAAAAAGCCTTGTTCTTTTGTATAGTTCGGTGTATACTATGGTCAACATATTACAGTTTGGCGGTGTGGTCTTACGAATCATGATGAAATCAACCTCCCCGAGGAGGAGGGAACGGAAACTCGCTTTGCGGATTCCGTTGATTGTTATACGGTTGTCAATTTAAAGCAAAGG
>JAEIGA010008132.1_pt1 | contig 15905 bp, 18 predicted proteins | sample 9270691 | NCBI WGS metagenome assembly JAEIGA01 (sample SAMN17057246, study PRJNA624740) | gut metagenome | biome: biome; isolation source: fecal sample | host: Bos grunniens | place: China: Xizang | collected 2019
CGGGGTACACAGCAGAATTCGAACCTGTAATGTATTTTAATATATACAGGGACATTTCATTAGTCGGAGGATACTCCTGTTATACAAAAACGTATGAGAATCCTGACGATGCAAGTTGGATATATATTACAAGCCTTGAGAGCATGACAAAAGAAATTCTTGGATATAACACAAGGATTGAGTTGTGTGAAAAAATGAAGGATATGGATAATTATATATCCAATGATAACAAATTTAAAATCTTCCTCTTAAAAGGCGGAAAGATTGATTCTGTATGGGAGCGTGGTTGATTATGAAAAAGCTGTTATTAATTTTACTTGTTTGTATTTCATCGGTGCTTGTAAGCTCACCTGCTTATGCAGAAACTGTATATGACGATGAGTATTATAAATACTTTGAGGATGAAGATTATGATGGTATTGGGTTATATAAGATTTTCATATTAAAGGACAACGAACCTGTTGAGAGCTTTGATATGATGAAAACTACGACTCAGAAGTTAACTGTAAGACCGTTTCCAACAAAAGCAAATGGGAATGTCAGATGGTATTCATCAGATGAAAAGATTGCAACGGTAGATAAAGACGGAAAGGTTACGGCAGTAGGAACAGGAACCTGTAAGATACATGCAGTTTCAAAGATAAGTTCTGCTAAAAAAGATACTGTAACAGTGAATGTAACAAGCTATGTGAGAAAAGCTGACAGAATAACAATAGCTCCTGAAGAGGGGGCAGTATATGAAACTGGCAATAAGGTTAATCTTATTCCTACATTCTATCCGGAAGATACAACACAAAAGAGTTTAAGATGGATAGTGTTCGGTAATGCTGCAACAATAGATCAGAACGGAGTCCTTACAATCATTGATAAGGGGACAGTAAAAGTAAGAGCTATTACTTATGACTGGAGTAAATCCTTTGACCTTGAGATAAAGACAAAGTATGCTGCTAATCACTTTAAAGAAATTGGCAGAGCACATAATATTAAGAAGGATAAATCTATAAGGATTGAATTTGATAATTCGGTTGATGCAACAAGTGCAAGAAATAACATTTTTGCATCGGTAACCTCTGATGGTAATGGTGAAAACATTGCTATTGATGTGATTGCAGATGGAAATGTTGTCACAATCAAACCGAAAGATGTCTGGAATACTGGATTTAATTATCTATTTATTAAAGAAGGCATAAAGGATACAGACGGTAATTTATTAAACGGTAACTATATGTATATGATACAGGTAAGAGAGGGTTAATATGGAAAGAAAATATAACAAAAAAGAAAAGATAGCTTTGGGAATAGTAATTGGATTGTTTGCAGTTTTAATAGCATTAATAGCTGCTGTTAAATTGACAGGAGGGACAGAAAATAAACCTCAGATAGAAGTGTCTCAAAGTGAAATTCAAAAGTATAAAAATATGATTGGAAACAATATGGATGTGAAGAAATCCATATTAATTCTTTTTGATACATACGATGAGTGCAAGAACTTCATCATTGAACACGGCGCAAAAGATAATCCTCACGAACAAGGCGGTGGCGGTGCTGTTGCATATATGTCTGATGGGTATTATAACATAGTCGGAAAATCAAAGCTTGAAGAGGCTTTTGATGCAATGTCAGACGGTGAATATACAAAAGAACCTGTTCAATATAGTGGAATGTACTGTTACTTAAAGCGTTTAGGAGTTGATTCTATAATTGAAAATGAGGAGGAATTAAAAAAGCTTATTATTCAGGATAAAGAGCAGGCAAGAAAAAAATAAACGACAAGGAGCGTGGGTGAAATGAAAAGAATTATATCAGTTATACTGATGCTTGTTATGGTATTTTCTTTGTGTGCTGTTCCGGCAAATGCTGAAATAACATCTATAGAAACTGCTGAACAATACGAGCTATGGACGCAATCACCATATCTTACATCGGGCCTTACTCGAGAAGATGTAAGGATATATAAAGCTATGGAAATGAATATGCTCCATATGTATCCATTACCGAAATTAGGTGATAACTATTATTTTGCGGTAGCTGAAGGACAAATGAGAAACTCCGGTAAAAATGGACGAACAGATATAAGTTTGTTATATTATTACTTACTATTAGAGACTGAAGATGGGTTTGTGATAATTGACTATCACGAACCATGGAGTAGTTATTATTGGAATAACGGACATGCGATTGCAGATGTATCAGATAGTACTATTCAACCTTCAAGTGGTTCAAGAGTCCTATATGTCATTACTCCAAATGGAAAATACGAGGTATCCGACTGGGATGACTACAACGATTATGCTTTCATAACTGAGGATAAGCGAATGGCATTTGAATCTGCAGATGATGAATATTCGCAGGGTGGACGTCCTGTAATGTATGAGGGAAAAATATATTGGGGAAAAGACAGATATGTATCAGGTACATCAGTTAAAGATTATGTTGTATCAGGAACTGGTACATATGCAAAACAACTGACGGAATTGATATTTAATAATGGTAGCATCTCAAATGGTGCTATATCAAGAGTTGCACGTACTGATGTTACTTTGGCTAATGGATACAGAGTATTTGAAAATTATTCAGGTGATATCAATGAAATTAAGATGTACAAGATTCCTAATTCAGAAGACGTATATTTTACAATATCAAATCCGTATACGTATGATGAGACATATGGAAGAAGCTATTATTATGATCAATTTGATATATATAAAAATATCAACGGACGAATCGAAAAGGTTAATTCATATCTTTTCTCGACTCAAAAATCAAGTAATACTGCAATGACGATAACTGAATTGGGTGGGATTGATAAAAGCTATTACGATAGCGAAGGACACTTAACCCCTGCGGTACAAATACAAAAAACATATATTGTTACAACTAATGGTCAGGTTATAAAAGTGTCTCTTCCATCAGCAACTTATAGTGCATGGAATTTTTCTTTGTATAACAACAGATTAGCAGTAGCAAGAACAAAAAATGGTTCTAATTACATAACTACGACTGTAAATGGAGTATCGCAATATATGCAGGCATTAAACTATGTAAATATTGATGAAAAAGGTAATTTTACTCTAGGAGAGGATGTCTTATTACCCTGGGGGAATGGGAATGCAGAACTAAACGGATATTTTAATGGTGGTGCATCATATGTAGAATGTACAACTTTCAAATCATTATCTACAACACCGCCAAAGATATGGTGGAATCGTTTCAAGGATAATGTTTTTGATGATGGTAGGACTGCTGAGGGTGAGTGGTATTATGTCGGTAATTATTCTGAAATGTGGTATATAATCAGAAAGCCCGACAAAACTATTCAAGCTATTGGTCCGACTGGCTACACAGCAAACTCATCGATGGCAGACAAAGAATTATTTTTTGTCGCTATTGGAAACAGTAAATTCATTATGACTGTCAAAGACATAAACTCCGATTTAACAAAAGAGTATTATCGTGTAGCTATTGTGAATGAAACAGCAGATGGAAATGTTATGCCGAGTGTTTCAATCGGTAATAAGACACTGACACCGCCTGAAGACACTGATACGGTACCCGTTCAGAATGTTATCGACTTTGGTGAAGATAATCTTCCAATCGGATTTAACTTAAGAAATAATGTTGTAGGCTCTGATAAACTTGATAGCGAGGTGCGAGAACAGATAAATGCAATCAGACTAAATGATATTGTGATTGTTAAAAATGCTGAAACGGCAAGCGGAGTTCAGAATACAGGCACTACACTTGAATATTTTGAAGAGTATGATGCATCTATGGGCATTGTACCTGTAATTGTATATTCAAACGGTCAGAATTTTTGCTGGTACAGTCCGGAAGTTGATGCATTGACACCGGGAGTATATAACAAAAATTATACTGTTGGTGATAAAGTGATATATGTTACGTATAAGATTGTGGAAGCACCGGATAATAACGGATCAACAACGGTGGTGTTCTGATGATATATTTTCTTTTATTTATGATTGGAGCGTGTATCGGAAGCTTCATAAATGTTATATTTTCAAGAAAAGACTGGTATAAAGGCAGATCGAGATGTGATTCTTGCGGATACATGCTTAAATGGTATGACTTAATACCGATTTTTAGTTATTTGATGATTTCAGGTAAATGCAGAAAGTGTAAAAAACATATAGATAGTTCTCATTTTATGAGTGAACTGTTTATGGGTGCTGCATTTGTTGTTGGATATATTTGTTGCTTGGATTTCAGCTTAGAATACAGTATCCTTTCTGCATTAACTCTTTTCTTTATGGCTATTTATGCTATAGAGGATACGAAAGAACAGATGATATATGCAGTGCTTTTGGATTTGGGGATAATTTTTACCGGCATCATAAAAGCATATACCTTATATAGCAATGGTGAATATTTTGATATATGTATACTATTATTTACCATTGTACTTTTTAAAGTTGTATTTTCGGCATTATCTTTTGCAGGAATAGGTAATGGAGATTTTGATATTATCCTCATTATCTACATCCTGTTCGGCGATTATGGAACGGTATTTTGTATTGCTGTATCGTCATTTATTGGTTGCGGAATATATCTTCCTGCAGTGATACTGAAAAAGTATGATAAAAAACAGCCATTGGCATTTGCTCCGCTTTTATTTATGGGTACGATGCTATGTCTGATTATTTGAAATTTGAGGATTTATTGGTTGACCGGTCTCTATTAAAATACTGACCGGTCAACGAGTATACTACACGAAAAGTCGCAAAAAAGTGCGGCTCTTTTTAGTTTATAAAGGTGGGTGAATATACTAAGTGAGAAAAATTTATATGTATAAAGATGAAGAAGGAAAAAGACAAGTTGAAGAGTTCATTAAAAAGTCTCATCACAAAATCAAAAAAAAGTTTGATTTTATGGTGAAGATGGTAGCGGAAGAAAAAAACTTTTTAAAAGAACCTTATGTAAAACATTTTTCTGTCGAGAGGTATAAAAAACTCTATGAACTCAGGCTAAAAGCCGCAAGTACGATGATACGGATTATATACTTTGAAATGAACGGAGACATAATTCTTCTTCACGCTTTTCATAAAAAAGACAACAGAGATACCGAACAGGCATTGGAATACTCCTTAAAAATAGTCGAAAAGATTGATAGTCAGAGTTTAATAATCAATGATTTTTTTGAGGAGGTGCCTATTAGGTGATTGGCGTATTAACACTGTTTGGGGAAATAGATCTGCAACCGATATTAAAAAAAATATTCATTAAGAATGACTTGATATTCATTTGTGATAACTGCAACACTTCTGTCCAGTTGGTTGATAAGGTGGAAGAACACTATAAAGAGACGGATGTTGTTATCATTGCTTCAAATGCAGTTAATATGGATAATTTCAATCAACTGATTGCAGAAATACGAGAAAAAGAGAGCAGAATGAATATTATCCTGATTCTTAACGGAAATAAGGAACAATATCTGGAGTCTCAACTTTTAGAATACAAGCATAACCGTATTAACATTATTTATGATGATAACGGGTTTGATACATGTAGCCTTGTTGATTTGGTGAAAAACGGAAAGCTTAAGAAAAAGGAACACGCAACTGTAACTAGCTGGGATATAGATAAAATCCCTGCTTCTGGTGAAAATGCAGTCCAGCAAGTGAAGCGGAGTATAAAAAGAATAAGTAAAAGTTCCGTAGTTGAAAAACAAGCAGAAGAAAAAATCACAGAAGAACCTATTACAAAGGATTCTTTTTCAAAGCCAAAATGTAAATATACGATTGGCGTGTTTGGTGTGACACACGGAGCAGGGACTACAACTACCTGTATCAATCTAGCAAGATATTTTTCATTCCATAATTATGATACCAAACTCATTGATTTATCTGGTAGCAGTGCACTTGAATTAGTCAAGCTAAAATCTGTTGATATAGGAATTGGATGCGAAGAATTAAGCAACTTTAAAAGAGATTCCAATATCCTGATTATTGATTTTGGTACACCGTATGATCTGACGCCAAAAGGAGATAATTTCAAAATCACTTCCGGATATTCACCGGAATATATAAGAGAAATAACGAAATGCAATATTAAAATTATTCTCGGCTTTTCCGATGTATGGAATGTTGGTAAATTGAAGTTTTTTCTGAACAATGAGCAGTGGAAGGAAATGATAGACGATTCGTTTATCTTTATAATCGCAGGGGATGATAAAAAACTGAAATCTGAATATCCCAATGTAAATATCGTGAATCGTGAAGATAATTACAGAGACGATATTCTTCAGGTTATTAAGGAGGATGAATACTCATGAAATTTTTGCAAAGTAAAATAATTGTTGGAGGATTATGCATTATCCTGTCAGGAGTATTTGCATTTGGTGTTTTGCCGGGAATGTATAAGGAAAAGGGCGGAACAGAAAGGATTATTAAGAGTAATATCATATTAAGCCCAGGAACGAAAATTGAAGAATCAATGCTTGAGGAGGTTGAGGTTGGAAGTTTTGGACTACCGAAAAATGTTGTAAAGGACAAAGAAGGAATTATCGGAAAGTATTCAAAAACAACCATCACACCTGAAGATTTGATTTTAGATACCAAAGTATCTGATTCCGTCGTAAACGAACAGCTGGAATCTATTTTCAATAATGGAAAAAAGCTTATTACTATAACGCTTCCATCAATTGCCGCAGGTGTTGGAAACCACTTAAAAAGTGGAGATATTGTATCCTTTGTGTCCTATGAAGATAAAACGCCTGTTATTTATGACGATTTAAAGAACATTGAGGTTTACAGTATTGAGAACGATAATGCTCGGGATATAGAAGCTGTTGGTATTGATGAAGACGAAAGTGACAGGATTGCGGCGACTATTACCCTGATAGTTAATGATGTTCAGGCACAGAAACTTGTTAACGCTGAATATTCAGGCAAACTGCATATTATCTTTGAGAAGAGGGGGATGTAACTATGGACAGTAAGGTAATAACTGTTTGGGGTTCTAACGGAAGCGGAAAGACCTCAGTTGCAGTCAATCTTGGAGTCGCACTTGCAGAGCGTAATTTTATGGTTGGCATAATTTCATCCAAATTGTATTATGGTGATTTGCAAAGCTTTTTTGGAAAAAGACTTGAGAACGATAAGGGAATATATAAAGCAATATCAAATGGCTGCAATACCAAGAATATGTTTGAAAGTGCCATATCCGGTGCAAACCTATTTTTCTTATCGGTTCCGAACGGCTTTGATGCCATGCTTCTGACATCAATTAGCGGTGATACAGCAAAAGAGCTCATTGAGGATGCTATGATGAGATTTGATTACATAATCATTGACGGTAATGAGGAATTAAACAATCCGATCTCAAGTATCGGCTTAACAATGTCGAATAAGATTATTATCACACATAGTGTATCGACCAAAGACTGTATCTGGCAGAATTCTATGGAAAATACAATGCAACTGTTGAATTTATCAGATAAGATAATTCATGTGTTAAATGCTTATGATAAAACCTGCGATAAAATGGTGTATATGAATAGTATCGGAGTAAAACTTAATTTTGAGTTGCCATATATATCAAACGGAAAAATACTTGCAAATTCCGGAAAACCGTATTATATGTCTTCTACTGTTCCGAATGAGTATAAGAAAATTATTGACAGACTGGCAAATCAGGTAATGGTATAGGAGGATGCAATATGGTAGATGTATTTAATATTAATGATCTGATATATAAGGTAAATGCAGGAATTACAACCGGAACATCTGCAAGAGGAAAGGCTCGTACATATAAGGAGGTTCTTGATACGATAAGGCATATTATATCAAAAAACCATTCGGCAGAGCTTATTAATGTCTTGTACTCTGATGAGGCAAAAGAAAAGCTCAAAAATCTGATTGTACGATATCTGAATCAGCAGAGAATTTCTGTTGAGACATTTCATAATATATCAGAGCTTGCAGATAAGATATATGAGGATATGGCGGGATTTGGTGTTCTGACAAAATACCTTTCCGATGTGGCGGTTGAAGAAATCAATGTAAATGCATGGAACTGTATTGAGGTAATCTATCCTGATAAAATTCTTATGCTTGAGGATACCTTTATTAACCCTGATGATTGTATGGATAAGATAAAGAAAATGGTATGGCTGGGCGGAAGTATTATTGACGGTTCAAACCCCAAAGTGGATAGCTTTATCGGGGAGGGAATCAGAATTTCAGCTATTATACCTCCTTGTGTGGATAAGAAAACAGGTGGTGTTGCATCAATTAGAAGACAAAAGAAGAATGTTATCACAAGAGATTTGATGATTAAATACGACAGTGCCACTGATGATGAACTTGATTTTTTGTCGATGTGTATTAATAACGGAGTATCATTAGCGATTGCCGGAGCAACCGGCTCCGGAAAAACATCAGATTTGGGATACTTGATAGGTAGGTTAGATGAAGAAAAAAGAATATATACCATTGAAGATACCCGTGAACTTAATATTGCTAAAATAGACGAATCCGGGAGAATGTTAAATAGGGTTGTTCAGACGGTTACAAAAGACGGAGTAAATCCTGTTACAATGGATGATCTATTAAAAGAAGCACTTCGTTTTCATCCGTATGCAATCATCCCTGCCGAGATGAGAGGTAAAGAGGCATTGACTGCTGTTGAAGCAGGGCGAACAGGTCATACAATTATCAGCACCTTGCATGCAAACTCGGCAATTGATGCATATAACAGAATACTATCTATGTGTGTAAGTACCGGAGTCAGACTTTCAGAAAATAAACTGCTTGAATTTATTCTTGAGGCTATGCCGATAATTTTGTTTAAAAGACAGCTTCCTGACGGCAGACGTGTTTATGATGAAATATTTGAGGGGCTATCTGTAGAAAATGGAAGGATTTCAGGAAAAACACTCTTTAAATATGCAGTTGATGAAAATATATATGATGATGTAGGTAATATAACAAAAGTGGTAGGCAAGCATATCCAGGTAAACAAGATGTCGGATAATCTCCTATCAAGACTCAAATACGGTGGAGCATCGGAAGATATGCTAAGAAGGTTTATGTAATGGAGGCGGTTAAAATTGCAAGTAATAATAAAATTAATGGTATTCGTGCTCCTTGTAGCGGGCTCTTTTTTTATACTTGGCATAAAGCTTCCGAGAAGATACAACAAAATTTCTATCTCAAAATCAGCTGCTAAGGATAAGAGAAAAGATGTAGATGAAAAGTATGCAAAAATACGATTTACAGAAAAAGTGGTTATTGAAATCAAGAACACTGTTGCTATGAGTGGGTTTAATATGAATGTATTCTGGCTTATGGTATTTATTTCATTAGTTGGAGGCTTTGGATTGGGAAAGTTTTTGTTTCAGAATAATATGCTTTCGATTGCAACTGCTCTTGTTTTGATGCCAATTCCGTACATATTTTTAAATGTACGTTCGAGGTGGTATAAAAGAAATCAGGACGAGCTTTTGGAAAATTCAATGAATCTCATAACAAACAGTTACTTAGGCTGCAATGATATCATAACGGCGGTCAATGAAAATCTGAATAAGCTCGATACATATAAACCTTTTGCTGAATTTGTCACAGATGTAACCTTGATAGATTCTAATATTAAAAGGGCATTAAGAAAGCTTGAGATAAAAATCAATAATAAATATTTTTCTGAATGGATTGATATTCTTGTTTTATCTCAGGAAAAATCAGGTGATTATCGGTTTATACTTCCTGCAGTGGTTCAAAGTATGAATGATGCAAAAAGACTGCAAATTGAGGCAGATACAGTTATGATGAGTGTGTGGCGGGATTATTTTACTGCGATAGTATTATCGTTTTCCATCATTCCGTTACTCAGATGGAGTAATGAAGCGTGGTTTAATATCTTAACGACCTCAGTAGTTGGAAAAATTCTTATACTGCTGATGCTCCTCATGACACTTGCATCAGCATTTATTACTTTGAAAATCAATAAACCGTTATAGGGGGTGCAGGGACAATGTATATATTGATTTTTCTTTTACTTACCGGCGGTACATTTGCTGTTGTAACAAATTTACTTAGCTTGCCACCTGCAAGCACAGGAAAAAGTGTTAAGATTGCAACAAGAAGAGATTTTACAGTAATGGATTTCATAAACGAATACTTTATACTACCATTTGTAAAGCTCTTGTCGCCTTTAGTTAAGATGGAAGAATACAAAGAAAGAAGAATGTCAGTACAGCTTGCGAGAGCAGGAATATCATTAACACCGCAAGAATATACTATGCGTTCTATATTAATGTCAGCAGTAGCTTTGATTGCATCAGGCTTAATATTATCATTAACTATGAGTAATATGATGATTGTTTCAGTTATATTAGCTGTTGTTGTATATTTTCATTTTAACGGTGAAATAAAAGATAAGCTAAAAGAAAAGGACAGGCTGATTGAAGCAGAGCTTCCGAAGTTCGTGCGCGCAATTATTCAAGGTCTTAAAACGGAAAAAGATATCATAAAACTTCTTGAAACTTATCAGACGATTGCCGGATATGGATTAAAGTATGATATAGAAGTTCTGATTATGGATTTAAAATCCGGAAACTTTGAAGATGCAATGATTTCTTTTGACAAGAGAATTGGAAACTCGTATATATCGAGGCTTACAAAAGCACTTGTTGCAGTTAACAGAGGGGACAATCAGGACTCTACTCTTAATTATCTCATTTCAGATATGGGCTTGCTTGCAAAAGAGATGATGCAAAGGGAACTTAATAAACGTCCGGGCAGAATTAAAATGTTAATTATTCCAATTGTACTGGTTGCGGTAGGGACTTTGTTTTATGTTATAGGAATGCACTTATTTAATTCTTTAGGTGGAATTATGTAGGTGAAAAGGGTAACCAAGTTTTTTATTTGAGAGGTTTTTCTTTAAAAATTTAGTTATATGGAAAAGGGAGGAAAAAATTATGAATAAGTATTTAGAAAAAGGAAAAAGGGCATATATCACTGTCTCAAATAAGGTAAGGCAGCTGATTACAAATAACGAGGGTGATCAGATTACAGGATGGCTTATCGTTATTCTGCTTGTAGTAGTTGTCGGGGCATTTTTCCTTGAAACATATCAGGGAACAATTACGGAGATTTGGGAAAAGATTGTTGAGAAGATATATGATACATTCGGTATTTAATAAAAAACTGACGGGTGCTTGTCTGAAAGGAAGTGGTAGTTTTGATGTTGAAAAAAACTGCAAGTGCATATTATGAGCTCATAATAAAAACTTTGGTATTTATAACATTAATTGCAACTGCCATTTCTTTTTTTGGTATATTTACAACTTACTTAAATCTGAACTACTCGGCAAGAAGAGTTGTGAGAGAAATTGAAATATCCGGTCGGGTTTCTGAAGATACATATGCTCTATATGAAGAATTAAAAAGCAATACCAATATCCCGGATACTTCAACAATGAGTGTGAATGCAACGTATTTTAATGCAGCAGATAAAAAGATTCAGTTAAGAGATACATTTACAGTGACCTGTGAAACATATTACAGAATAAATGTATTTACACCGAAAGGCGGAGCACCTGTCGGATTTGATATTCCGTTAAGAGTAAGACTGAGCGGAATGAGTGAAAAATATTGGAAAGACCCCTAGCAGTTGATTTATAAAATGACACAATGTTGCGCTTTATAAATTTTATGCGTATATGATATATTAGGAGGCTCAAATGATAAGAAGATACAAAAAGAGAAGATGCGGAGGACTCATCCTGACAATGATTATAGTCTTTGTAGTTACAACTATGTCAGTTACAATCGGAGAATTCTACCGAATACATCTTCTGCAACAGGATATTGAATATCAGCTCCAGCGAACTGTAAACTGTGCAGTCGAATACGCAATGGGCGACAGTTACCGTCAGGATAAGATAGTAAATCTTAATGTAAGTGAGGCAAGAAGAGAGTTTTATACATATCTTCAGGACGATGTAGGACTTGATTCAAGGCACAGAAAATATAAAGACGGAAAACTCACTTACAGACTGTATTTCTCATCTGTAGATGGTACAAGTAATCCTGCAGTCCTGACTGCAAAGGGTGAAGCTGAAGCTTCCAGCTTGTTTGCATTTTTAACAGGTGATATTACAATACCTTTTGAAATATCTTCAACAAATTACAGAGTTGACTGATAAATCCAAAAAAGAAAGGAAAAAATCATTATGTTAGTAAAAAAAATCGTATCATTAGTTTTAGCAACAGGAATGCTGTTTAGCATGGGGACAACCGTTATAGCAGAGTCAGCAGAAAAAGTAATTGTAAATCTTGATGGACAGGAAGTAGTCTTTCCTGATGCACAGCCATTTGTTGATAACAGAGACAGAACCTTAGTCCCAATCAGATTTGTTTCTGAAGCTATGGGGGCCGTTGTTGACTGGGAACAGGAAACACGAACTGTAGTTATCCAAAAAGATAAGGATGTCATTCGTTACACAATTGGCGATATGAAGGGATATCTTAATGAAGAAATTCGTGTGTTTGATACATATGGAATTCTCAAAGAGGACAGAACTTTCGTACCTCTTCGGTTTATCTCGGAGATGCTCTCTTGTGAAGTTGACTGGAAGGACACAACAAGAACTGTTACGATTGTTTCGCCTGGTGCTTCGGTAAAGTTCCCCGAACCTCAAATTACGGTACATTATCCTGAAAGTGAAAGTGATAAGAGACTTTTATGGATAACACTCGATAATTACAGTGATTTCAGACGCGAATGTCCAAACTATGAGTTCAAGATTGATTTTGAAAATCCTAAAGAATTCAATGTATTTGAGCAGGATGAGGGAGCAATCAATGGTTGGCAGAAATATAACCGAAACGAATTCGTGAAGCTTACAGATACAGGAAATACAATTGTTTCGGTAAGCAGAGCTTTTTACACAACTCGAAATAATGCAAAACACTTTAGTATCAAAGACGGTGATGCATTAAAATTCAAGCTGACAGTTCTCAGAAAGTGCAGTAACGAGAAAAAAGAATATGTATTTTCTGAAACTGTAAAGATACCGTATTCGTTAATTAAAACGGAGGGATAATAATGAAAAGAAAATATCTTAGTTTAATGGCTGTCGTTATGACAGCCGTTTTTATTTTATCATCACTTCCTGTTTCGGCAGCACTAAGCTACGAGAGGGTTAATAAGGACTATCGAAATATGCAGATTATGAATAAAAGCGGTGGGGTAATCAATAAACCAACTTCACAATTTGCAGCAAAAAGAGTGGTGAATGGTGAAATCGTAGACGCAGTTACAAGCTACGCTGACTATGACTGTACAACAGAATTTCCAACCTTGGTTTGTTATGCAGGAGATACCTTGACTTTTGAAGATTTGAGTCATGATAATAATCCGAACGGAAAAATTATTGAATGGGACTGGCAATATTATGGAAGTCTTGGTGACCATAACAAAATATATAAGAATAACATTGTTAACAGTACATCAATGGTAGTGAACAAACCGGGCGAAACAATTTTTTACTTGTGTGTGAAAAATAATGCAAAGGTAAAAACAGGCTGTTGTGATCCATGGAGTGAAAATGGAAATCATCAGGTTGTTGGTAAGAACAAATGGTTCCCTAAAGGTGCATATTGGTACTTTACTGCTATCAGGGTAATAGTAAAACCTGTCCGTGAAGCAAAAGTACATGTGAGGTACTGGGATGTAGAGAGCAACACAGTATTTCAGGAAAACACAGTAAATATCGGACAGCTTTTAAACGATGAAGATACCGTTGATACATGCATCGATATAGCTGACAGTGAAGGTTATCAGTATTTGGGTTGGAATGTTCAATTGGTGGATGGTACAATCCAGTATAGCGGAGCAGATAGAAAAGCTTGTATAACTCTTGCAGGATGGGTCCCTGAAAAGTATTTAAATATTGAATATTACCCTTACACTCCAACCAGTGTTGAAGTCAGGTATTGGGATTCTGAAAAAAATGAGATATTAAATACAAACACCTTAACTGGAGAAAAGGTTGTCAGGGAGCAGGAAACAACAATTACAGCAGAACTGACACCGCCTGAAGGATTTAAAATAACAGGTTGGAATGTTCAGTTAATGGATGGGACAATACAATATACAGGGACAGATAATCCGACAAATATAACATTGAGTGGATACATTCCAAATAAGTATCTCAATGTAGAGTGCCGCCCAATATCAAACACAAAGCTTACGGTAAGATATATAGATACAGAAACAAACGAGGAAATAAACTCAAGAACTATATGGGGAGAAGAAATAATTGGAAACCATGAGACGACGGTTGAAGTAGAGATTGATGATGTTCCGGGATATGTAATTACCGGGTGGAAAGTAAAATTACCAAACGGAGAAACAGAATCAAGCGGTAACAGAGATAGTGTTTTAGTAAAGCTTACTGAAAACAAACCACATAAAATTCTTGAGGTAAGTTGCCTAAAACTGAATCCGGGTGATGAAGAGGATCCACCGGGGGATGATGACCCGCCAGGGCCGACAGTAACAATAATACCAAACGGTGATTGTAATGGGATTATAGAATGGAGAGAGAATGATTCACATCGGGTGATAATAGGTTATGATGACTATTCTAATCCTATTTACAAAACATGTTCACATACATTTGGTTATAAATCAATTCTTACTGCAAATGCAGTAGTAAGTCCTGATACATTTAAATCCGGATATGGTTTTGAAGTGGGTGTAAACTGTACATTGAATACAAGTCTTGTATCAAACAATGGCGGTTGCTCAAGTTGGGGCAGAAACAGACGATCAGAAATGACTGTGAACGAGCCGACAAGAGCAACTGTATATATCCCATGGGATATGACTAATAGGTTAGGGACTCAAAGTAAGGCAATTACGATGGAATCAAACGGTAGATTAAAATTCAGACTTCCGGTAAGCAATGTTTCAGAAGCTGGTGCAAGAAAAATATACACACCGGTAGAATTAGCCGGTACTGAGGAAAATCCGGTATCACATGATTTTGAGATATATGTTAGTGGCGGTGGTATAACCGGAGTGGAGTTTTGCCAAAAGCTTATCGGGAGAATTACAATTGTAGGCGATATGTATAGTGATGATTTCTCGGGTGCTGACTGATGTTTACAATGATATTAATAATTGCAGGGTATATAGATGTCTGTTATAGAAAGATTCCTCCGTTAATTATCCTGCTTTTATTTATATATGCAGTGTTGCTAAGTCCGGTTATGCTCATTGATAAGGTGTGCAGCTTTGTACTGGCAGCACTGCCTCTTTCCATATTTGCGCTTGTCACAGACAAACTCAAGGGAGGAGATTTAAAATTTATAGCTATGCTCGCTATGGCAATCGGAATTGTCAGACTTGCATGGCTTCTTTTTATTTCGACAATATATGCAGTGATATATTCAATTGTTAAAAAGAAACAAAGTGTACCGCTTGCTTTCTGCACATTATTAGGATGGCTGACAGCAGGTATGTTTTGTATGTTTATGTGAAGGGAGAATAGAAATGCTTAAGGTTTTAAAGAAGATAAATGTATCTAAACTTTTATATGTTGTATTTATGGTTTTAATATTCGGTGCAATGACAGTAGCACCAGCATCGGCAGCAGATATCTGGGATAAAGCATCAGAGATTATGAAGGATGTTTATAACGAAGTTGTTCTTATTTCAACCGTTGCCGCAGTTGTTACAGCTTCAATAGCACTGCTTTTAATGAATTTTTCAAAGTCGGGTAAGACAGTTGATGAATCAAGAGCGTGGCTTAAGAGAATTGTTATAACATGGGTTATTCTTAACTCATTAGGCTTCATAATTAGCTACATTGAACCGTTCTTAAGTGGCGGAAAATGGAACGGTTGATAGGTTTTTAATTGTTCAAGAAAGGGTGA
>JAEIGA010008133.1_pt1 | contig 15901 bp, 8 predicted proteins | sample 9270691 | NCBI WGS metagenome assembly JAEIGA01 (sample SAMN17057246, study PRJNA624740) | gut metagenome | biome: biome; isolation source: fecal sample | host: Bos grunniens | place: China: Xizang | collected 2019
CGGTCCCTATGCCAACGATACTTGGAAGGGCCGTGAGATTGCCGTTATCGATGTGCCTGCCGATGCACCTCGTGTAGCTAGCACTTATAGTGTGGCTGTACCTGCCGTCGAGGGACTCAAAGGTAAACATGCTATCTATCTCGTAGCTGAAGGTCCTGAGGTGCAGCAACCCCAGCAGCGTCAGCAGTGGGGGCGCCCTTCGCAGCCCGAGCGCCCCGTAGGTCTCTTCGACCTTCACGGCATTGGCTTCTCTAAGCCAGGCTTGTCCTGTGAGCCTCCTACTGTACCTCATGTGACCATCATGGTCGATGGTCAGCGTCTCACGATTCCCGCTACACCCCTGCGCAGTACCAATGCCAATGGCTATACTGATGCCACCCGCTACCAGGTGTATGCACCGCTCGCTGAGGGTTCCCACATTACAGCTACCGCCACGCACCCCGATGTGACGATTGCTATCAGTCCTGTCGTGGAAGGACGTGCCACTGTTACTTGTACCTACAAAGGCAACAAGAAGATATATCTTATCAATTAAGATGTCCATTCGGATTGTTCCTGTCAAAAGCCTCCCCAAGGGGGGCTTTTTTGCTAATATCAAGTGCATGTTGTCCCTAATGCCTCTCGCATCGTTCATTCGTTGTCTGCCAAAGGGTTTTCCTGTACAAGACCTCACCTCTGAGCTAATGTTTCCCAATCACACTTCCCAAACACACATTTCACAAAGCCTATTCCTTGTTTTCGCACTGCATTCTTATTTGCTGTTCGCGAAGCTCCACGTTGCTCTTCGCGAACAGCCACGTGGTCGTTCGCGAAAGACAACGTTGCCGTTCGCGAACGGCAAATGAAAACAACAAGCAGAAACTGAGAAAAGGATATTAGGCACAAGGAAATCGGATATATGATTCCCTGTTTCGTGCAGACATTAAATAGAATATCCCTATTTCATCGCCTATAGGGAAATTTGTACGCAGTATCCGCCATTAACCGTAAGTCATTCATCATGTTATGATACATTGGCGGACAGTGGCAGGTGAAAACGGGGATATACAATTTGAGGAATTCCGTTCTTCCTCCATCAGAGACCACGATTTTTTTATTGTCTTTTTACTTTTTTGTCGGACACGAATTGCCATAAATTACCCAAAAATTCCCGTTCATCGTTAAACACTAAACACTACACTCTAAACTCTAAACCGTCATCCATCAACCGCAGCTCCGCTGCTTAATCATCGTACAGTCAAAGGCTGTCCTCCCTCTGTTTTAATTTTTAACTTTTAATTTTTAATTCCCAAAGGTTTTCGTTTTCGTCATCGTTATCGTACAGCTGTTTTTCAACCAGCAAACTCTGTACTGTCCCTCTTTAAGGGGGCGTAACGAGGCCTTTAGAGGGTTGCCTAAACGGCAAGCCAAAATAATTCACCATTCATAATTTGAATTAACTTCGTTTTAATTCGGCTACACTCACTGAAAAATCACAATATATTGTATTTATTTTGTTTGTTTGCACGAATTTTCAGAATTAAGTTGTACCTTCGCACTATCGCTCGCGCCGACAGGGTTCGTGGGTGGGCGATGACATAATGAAAGAAAGACGTTTGCTACGTCTTGTTTTGGGCTTATCAAAACTTAGGAACTTTTGAATAGGAGTCGAAAACGAGATTAAGGTAGATGTCTGCGTGGTATGTATATATACCCGCTCTATACACCATCCCCCTGAACGGGGAGGTGTATGGAGTTGTTTATAAGTATATACATTTTCGGCGCGGGATCTACGTTACTTGTTACTCCTATGGGTTTCCTAAGACCTTGATAAGCGACAAGTGACGGGTAAGACTCCCGCGTTTTTTCTTTCTCTGTGTGCGAATATAATTTTGGAATTGTGTTGGGTCATCTGGGAGTCGATGACGTAGTGGTGTAGCATATGCGAAGTGCTGCGCCAAGCGTGGGACTACTATGTATAAGATAACCTGGGACAAGGAGACTGGTGGCGTGCTTCTGCATTCGCGTATTGTCGAGGGCACGCTGGGTACATCTCCCCGTCCTGTGTTTTGGGAAGAACTCGACCTGCTGAAACTCAATGAGCTGGGCTGGACCTATCCTCACTCTGAGGAGCCTTTGCTATGGGCTGTTAACAAGCAGTATTGGTATCGGGGCGAGTTGGTATTTGAGGCAAAGGGTGCCAATATCTATGATGAAGCTACCGTGGTGTTTCAGCCTGGTATGGAGCAGATGCAGTTGGTTCCCGTGGATGTGAAGGCGATGCTCGAGAAGACCAAAGAATATATGTTCTTGCTCGAGAGCGAAGCTATAGAATTTATTCACGAGACCTACGAGCAGTATACCGGTGCATCGAAGAGCTTTGGTCGCTCGGCTGCCAATCAGCTCGACTACGAGGCGTTGGCTGCTATGGCCGAGAAGAGGTCGAAGCAGAAGATGGCTATCGTGAAGGAAGATTGCGATTCGTTTGACATCGTACCCTTGTCGGCTGCTGAGGAGCAGGGCAAGCGCATCTATCAGACAACAAAGATTGACCGCATACTGGCATCGTTCTCGGGAGGTAAGGACTCTCAGGTGGTGCTCGACCTCTGCACTCGTGCTATCCCCTCAACAGATTTTGAAGTCATCTATAGCGATACGGGCTATGAACTGCCTCCTTCTCTGCAACTATATGAAGAGGTGGAGCAGTATTACAAGAACCTTTATCCCGACCTCAAATTTTCTACCGCTCGCAATCACGAGTCGGTATTGAACTATTGGGATAAGATAGGAACACCGAGCGATAATCATCGTTGGTGTTGTGCTGTAATGAAGACTGGGCCATTATATAGGTTGTTGAAAACGGAGAATAACAAGCAAGCAAAAGTCTTAACATTTGAGGGCGTTAGAGCAGAAGAAAGCACTCGACGTTCTGGTTATAATAGAATTGGAAAAGGAGTAAAGCATGATACAGCAATCAATGCACGTCCAATTTTAATGTGGTCTTCCGTGGAGATATTCTTGTATTTATGGAAACATGTTCTACCAATAAATCTTGCATATAGACAAGGCATGACTAGAGTAGGCTGTCTTATATGTCCATTTGGCAATGAATGGAATGAGATGGTTGCTCAAAAATACTATAGTGAGAGTCTTGCACCTTTTCTTCAACGTGTAGAGAATATCTCTAAGAAGGCTGGAGTAAAAGACATAAAAGAATATATTAGTGCTGGAGGTTGGAAACGTAGAGCGAGTGGAAATCTTATTGATAGAGATAGTTTTATAGAATTTAAGGGTACCACCCCAACATTTATCGCAAATATTAAAAATCCCAAGATACCTATAACATCATTCCTTCAAACTATAGGAAATTATACTTTAGATGGAGATAAAAAACATCAAAGAGGGAACTTAAAAGTAAAAGATAAGATATTCGATTTAACTATTTCAGAAAACGAAAACAATGTAATCGAATTTAAGATAGATAATATCTACGATATACAACTAATAGGGCAGATTAAGAAAGTTTTACTCAAGAGTACTTACTGTATACATTGTGAAACATGTGAGGTAGAATGCCCTACTGGAGCATTAACGGTATATCCCGAAGTAAAAATAGATGCTAAGAGATGTATTCATTGCCATAAATGTTTAGACTTTCACGAAAAAGGTTGCATAGCCGCTAATTCACTATTTATAACAACAGGAAATAATATGACAAAACAAGCAAACATTGACCGATATAAAAACTTTGGCCTAAAGGAAGAATGGGTAGATGAATACCTAATAGAGTGTAATGATTATTGGACAAGCAATCATGGTTTGAATGAAAATTATCAAATTCCTTCCTTGAAGTGCTGGTTGAGAGATGCTGAAATCATAGATGATAAAAATAATGTAACAGAATTAGGGCAGCTTCTAGCTGATAATCGTATGGATTACCCTGATTTGATTTGGGAGATTATTTGGATTAATTTGTCATATAATTCCTTTATAGTTAATTGGTTTAATCATAATATTTCAAGCAATTCAGAATACTCGTCCAAAGCGATGGAAATTATGATTCAAGAACAATATCCAGCTTATAAGGAAAAGACAATTCACAATGCTGTATATCAGTTACAGAGAACCTTGAAAGAGTCACCTATAGGTTCTACATTGTGTCAGATGGAACAAATATCGAAAGATACATCAAGAAGATTATCACACGACGATTTAAGTCCAGAAGCTCTTGCTTATTCTATATATAAGTACGCAAACGCTAAGAATATTTATTCGCTTAGGGTTTCTGATTTTTATTCGTCTGAATCTGTCAATGGTGCATTTCGAGAATTTGCAACAACAAGAAAAGCCTTCGAGAAGGGGCTTCGTTCGTTAAACTCTAATACAAATAGAGTCTTAATTGCTGAATTGAATATGGGCCTTGATAGCATTACTTTGAGAGAGGATTTATCTCCGATTTTATGTCTAAAGACTTTACTTGGCGCATGAGTTTAGTTTATAATACATATAAAACTGACCTCCTAAGAATTAAACGAGGAAACTGTAGAGGTATTTTTTCAAATGCTAAACCCATATTTATGGTGTCATTGATTGATGCGATAAATGAGGGTCTTATTCTTGGCAACAAAATACCTTTTGTATGTGACGGTTTAAAGGGTATTTATGATTACAATAGTGCATATAATTGTTCCGTACAGGATGTAGTAAGAAGAAATTCTATTACTGAATATAGGCTTCCCTTTTTTCATCTGAATGCTGAGAGTTTCTATCACATCAAATGGAAACCGGAATTATATGATATTCCAAGACAAGGAGAATCCCCTTCTAACAAATTCATGACAACATATGTAGACTACGCCTACCTTGACGATGGCCTATGGGAACTACTCCAAGATGCCTCTGTTCGTGAAGAGTTCAGAGCAGCCATCATCAATCATTATCTGAAAGAAAAATAAAAATATAGACTATGAAATACAGTGATATTGTCAATTTAAGAGCCATGCGCCCTGCCTATAACATACAGGAGGAGGGCCACGACGAATGGAAGACATTCATTGCCAATGATCAGTTTAACAGCATCCTCCACAACATGATAAAGGCTGTGAGGAACAACGATGCCGACAACCACAAATCGGTGTGGATAGCTGGTACGTATGGTACTGGTAAGAGCCATGCCGGTGCGGTGCTGAAACATTTGTTTTGCGATGCCATCGACGAGATACAGGAGTATGTAGAGGATGAGTACAAGAAGGATAAGTATGCCATGTTGCGCTCATCGCTGCTCGCTTTGCGTCAGCAGAAGCGCTTGTTCCCTGTGAACTTGTATGGTCAGCAGAGCATTGCCCATGAGGAGGACTTGTCGCTCCAATTACAGAAGGAGATAAAGAAGGCGCTGAAGGAGTCTGGGATAAACATCACGGTGCAGACCGACTATGACACCTTGGTGCAACACATCGAGGAGCAGCCGGGAATATGGCAAAACTTGATTGACAACAACACCATATTGAGTAGTGTGGCTCCCGACCTAAAGAAGCTGAAGCAGGAGTTGCTGAAGTGCAACTCCGATGTGCTTGAGCGAGTGCGCAACGCTCAGCGCATTGCTGGCATTGATATCCGCATGAAGGGAAACAACCTGAAGCAATGGATTTTCGAGGTGCAAGACGAATTGAGAGGTCAGGGCGTATACGATGGCCTGCTTATTATCTGGGATGAGTTTACCGAAATCATGACCTCGGCCATCGGCACACGCTTGCTTGTGCAATTGCAGGAGATTGCCGAAGCGATGATGAATGCTGAGAACGATAGTTACTTCCTCTTTATCTCTCACCCCTCTGCACTGAACACATTGAAGGAGGAGGAGCGTGAGAAGACCAAAGGTCGCTACCACTATGTGACATACAACATGGAGCCAGTATCGGCCTTCAAGATTATGTCGAAGAAGTTCAAGGTAATCGATGAGCAGACCTATAACCGACGCAAGGAGCGTTTCTTCTCTCTGCATAATGAGTTGTTGGAGCAGTTCTCCTCATCGTCGGCCAACATGGAGGAGACGATAGAGAACATCCAAAACCTCTATCCCATACACCCTGCTACGGCCAACTTGGCTACCTATTATGCCCGTGAGGCGGGTTCATCGAGCCGTAGTGTGTTTGAGTTCTTGGCCAGCGATGCAGTGCGCGACTTCCTTGACCAGGAAGAGAACTACGATGCTGAGCGTACGGTGACTGCCGACTACTTATGGGACTATGTGAAGGAGTACTTCGAGAGCGATACGGCCAAGTTTGGTGCCGTGACCGAGCGATACAATAGTCACCACCTTGCCGTGGAGGCTGCTGGTGATAACTATCTGAGTGTGTTCAAAGGTATCTTGCTCTTGAATGCACTGAACAATATTGCCAATAGTGATACGGTGACACCCAGTGAGGAGAATATCACAAACCTTTTTGTTGGTACCGAGATAGAACACGAGTTGAAGGAGGTGCTCGAGTTCTTGAACGATAAGAGCATAATCCAGCGTCAGCCCAATGGTAACTTCTCCATCCTCTTTACCGCATTGCCCGGTGAGGAGATACAGAAGATTAAGGAGGAGCTGATGGCAAGCAACTACCTCTACACTGATCAAGTGGTAAAGTTCTCTGATGCGGCCAACATGGAGTTTGAGAAAATCTTCAAGCAGGTGGCACGCCCGATGACCTATCAGTTCTTCTCACGACAGGCAAATGTGTATACACTGCTCAGTAAGATAGAGAATGTACAGCGTGCTGCTAAGCCGTATGAGGTATTCTTGGCCATTCTTGTAGCACGCAATCAGGAAGAGTTGTTGACATTGAAAGAAATTGCCGAGCGCAATAGTACCGATGAACGCTTTGTGAACACCACATTCGTCGTGATGGAGGCTACATTCGGTGATAAGAACTATGAGCGCTTCATCGAGTATCAAGCCAATGCACAATGTGCTCAGCGCCATAGCTTGCCCAATCAGCAGAAGACCTATGCCAAGAATGCTGCCGATATGGTAGTAGAATGGGCAAAGAAGATGAAAGGTAACAATGCCACCTTCTACCTGAGAGGCGATAGCATGACGGTGGTAGGTAGCAAATTGCCTTCGACAATCAATAATAGTATAGCCCCCATGATCTTCTGGGCTGGCCCCGAATCGTTGGATATCGTGAGAGCCAAGAGCTCGGTAACCTATTGGAAGAAGGCTTCGGTGAAGGCAACGGTTGATGCCGTGCTCTCGTTCAATACGAAGCTGGATATCGTAAATGCATGTGGCGGACAGGGCAGACATGTGGAGTTTATCCTTCAAGATAGTGTGGACGAGAACCTCGGATGGAAGAACGATATTGACCCCACACATACGCTGATGAGAGTGTGCACTTATGTAGATGAATGGTTGTCGGGCAAACACACCAATAAGAACCAGGCGTTTAACTTGGGAGATAAACTCATCGGGTTGACACAAGCCCCCTACGGATTGTTCCAAGGCTATGCATCTATGGCCATGGTGGCCTTTGCCATGCGTAAGTATGTGAACCAAATATTCGACACCAATGGTAAGCAGCGTAGTTCGCAGCACTTGGTAGATGATGTGGTGGAGATGTTTAAGGCTTGGGAGTCGGGAAAGTCATCGAATAAGCTCAACTTCATGTTCGAGAGTAAGGAGGCTGGCAAGCTTTGTAAGCACTTGATAGCTATGTTCTCACTGAAGAAGCTGAAAGGATACTCTGACATCAGTTCGCTAAAGGATGCACGCTGGGCTATTCAGCACGAGTATGCCAAGGAGAAGGGATTCCCCTTGTGGGCACTGAAGTATTGCAGTAGTAGCTACAATACAGAGCAGATGCGCCAGCTTATCGACAATGTGATTAAGGTGGTGAGCGAGCCTGATAGCATGAAGAACCCTTCACTATTAGAGGCTACCATCAGTGGATATGAAGCACAGAAATTTGAGTGGAGCAATCTACTTGTAGAATCTAATGGAGCAAACTACTTCGACGGATTTGTAGCCTTCATGAAGGATGTAGACATCGTCAATGTGCAAGACCATGAGATAAACGAGGCTATAGATTACCTCAAAGGACACCTCGAAGGTGAAGTGGGCTTGTGGAAAGAGTCTGATGTGAAGGATAAGTTGAAGGACTGGCGCATGAGTCAGCAAGTACCTCCTCCACCTCCAACATTCAGAGATGATCCATTTGGCGGCCAAGGAGGATATAATCCCAACCCACCTCAGAAGCCTGCTGCTGATGTGGAGCAGATGCGTGCAGATTTGAAAGAGAAAGTAAGATTTATGCCAACCACAGAAGCTAAGGATTTATTGAATGATATTATCGAAAACGAGGATTCTTACATCTTGGATATATTATTGAAATATGTACAGTGAGTTTAAGTCTTTCGAGGACCTGCGCGACTTTGTAGTGAATGACAAAGAGGCTACAGGGTTGGATGTCTTCACACGAAACAGATATCCGATACGCTTTGTATTGTTTGATAACTTTCGCGATTGTAGCAACTTTGTAGAGTTGGTGCAGAGCGAGTTTGGAGCAATAGTAGAGAGTGTGGACAAATGGCTCGACCCTGAGTATCCCGACATCATGATAACTCATGTGGAGCTGGCCGAAAGAATTAAGGAGTTTATCCGAAAGATGGAGGGGAAGGATTGCGTGATAGCACCTTTCTCTGAGTTGGCCCGCTTCTATGACAATGACGAACGGCGCACCTTTGACACCTTGCTCAAGACAATCAAGGCAATCGAGGCAAGTGAAGTGGGATTCAACAACCATCAGCGTGTGTATGTGCCTGTGGTAGGTCTGGAAGGAAAGATGGAGACTTTCAATAAGGACTCGCAGAGCACGATATGGCGACTGAAGACAGACACGAAAGACTTTTCGTACCGACTGATACTCACCAATAAGAACACCTTTGGCGTAGAGGGATTGGAGCAACACTACACGATAGTGAACACAATGCGTGAGTGGCTCAACGTATGGAAAAGTGCTGACAAGCAGGTGACACCCAATATCATTAGTACATCGACTTCGATATTTGCTAATGCTATCTATGCCCAGCCCGACAATGCATTCAGTTATGTAAGTTGTAATGATGCATACGAGTTCTTGACCAAGGGACTGCAATTGCAGTTTGGAGGATTGGAGAAAAGCGCAGAAGATGGAAACTATTGGGATGAACTGGCCGAGAAAATTGATGTAAGCAAAGGCTTTAGCTTTACCAATTATGTGCTTGATTACTTCTCAATAAAGCATATCGATAGTTATATGGCCTTCATACGTCTATGGTTGAACAATCAAGGCGGATTTGAACGTTGGTTGCTGGCTAAATATTATCAGATACAATCGGATGCCAATCCTGTGTTGACAAGAAATCTCAACGCATTGTCTTCAATCATAGGAAATGACTTGATAGAGAAGTTGGCCCTTGACATGACTGAAATAGAAGCAGATATTGAGGTGCGCAGATATTGCTTGACTGAGGCGGCCAAGCATCATGTAAAATTGCGTGAGGGTGTGGAGGCAACTCTGTCTAAACGCCTACAAGCTATTGCAGAGAAGTACAATGAACAAAGTGCTCTGAAGTACTTTACTGGTATCACTGATGTGGAGAAAAAATTGGCTATCTCTTGGTATGGCAAGGGTAAGATTAGTGCTGATCAGATAAAGCCATTCTTCCCCGACTTGTATCATTACATTTCGGAGCCAGTGGGTGTATCTGTAGGTATTCCTCAATGGGTGTCACCCTATTTCGAGGCATATAAGAAGGCAAAGATGGGCGACACCTATACTGCGGAGATAGCAGAGAAGATAAAGGTACTCAATGGAAGCGAAGTGGCATTTGATAGCTGGTATCAAGAGTTTAGCTCGGTACGTACATTGCTTCACAATCGAGGTGATATTGAGGTATACTATTGGATAGATGGACTTGGTATAGAGTGGATAACGCTTATCAAAGAGATTATAAGAGAAAAGAATGGTCAAGGTATCTATCTGAATGAGGTGAAGGTAGCAAGAGCTTTGTTGCCTACCACTACTGAAGTGAACAAAATAGACCTGCAGAAGATATTGCCCGAAGGAGCAGTATTGCATAAAGATGGTGACCTGGATGCTCTTGCACATCAGACAACCAATGTGTGGCCTTCGACAATCATCGAGGAGGTAGAAAAGGTGCGTGAAGTCATCGAGGAGATTATCTCAAAATATAATGGTAAGAAAATCGCGATTATCTCTGATCATGGATTGACCTACCTGTCTCAGAAATGTGACGGACTTGGATTAGCTGGTGTGGAATCGGACCACCATGGACGATTGGCACGGAAGAATAAAGGTGGATGGACATGTGATGAGAACTACTTCCGCTTAGAGGATGGCATAACGGCTTGCGCTCTAAATCACAAGTCGCTATGCAGTAAGGTACCCAAAGGACAAGGTATTCATGGAGGATGCACGCCTGAGGAGGTGCTTGTGCCCATATTTGTAATCTCAAGTTTTGTGAGTGGCACTGAGTGGACGGCTGATATGTTATCAACAGAGTTGACAGGTGTGAATCCGACATTGAAATTCAGAATTAAGAATGTGCCTTCGACCGAGATACCCTATGTGATGTATGACGATGTGAAATATCTCTTGCATCAGCAACATGGTACGGATATATTTGAAACTGGTCCTATTGCTGTAAATAAGGACTGTCGTGGAGTGAATCTCGTAATTGGAAATGTAGAGCGTTGCTATTTCGTAGACGTGGAAACAGGTGTTCAAGAAGATGATTTGTTTGATGGCTTTTAATGAGTGAAATGGTATGAAAGAAGTTATTAGTGAAAAGATAAGAACATACTTCTCTCAGATGTCGATATATAAAGACCCAGAGAAGACCAATAGCATATTTGCAGGACGTAACTTACCTGCTTTTGTGAAGGACTTTTTGCTGAAGCGCTATCTCAATATTCAGACCGGAGAGATTGATACACAAGGGTTGACAAACTTCTTGAATCAGGTGATTCCGACTGATAGTGGTTCGGTTAAAGACCGTATCGTTAGCGGACAAGAGGTAGTGCTATTGGCTCGATTTGTTATCTACATTGATTTGGTAAAAGGGCAAAAGCAGTTTGCTATACCCGACTATGGAATTAAACTTCGTGAAGGTGTAATTCCTGAGTATACCTATACGAAGCATCAAGGCGAATTGGTTGATGGTGAGAAATGGGGTATCGTAAAGTTATGTCTCTTGCCCGATGATGTAGGTACGAAATATCATGTACAGATGGTGGATTATAAACCATTCAAACCCTATAGCTCGGTAGATATCTCTTATCTTGCAGAAGCGCGTCAGCACTTCACTACAGAGGAGTGGATTGATTTATTGCTTTCTGCTATGGAGTATGACCCTGATGGTTTTGCCAACATGACTCAGAAACTTGAGTTTATTACTCGACTTCTTATCTTTGCAGAACCTCGTCTTAATGTGATAGAACTGGCACCGAAGGGTACTGGTAAGTCCTATGTGTTTGGTAACTTGTCAAAGTATGGTTGGCTTGTAAGTGGAGGAAAGGTTACTCGTGCAAAGCTATTCTATGATAAGACAAAGCAACAGAATGGTATCATCAAGAATCATGACTTTACGGTATTTGATGAGATACAGACCATCGTGTTCCAAGAGCCTGCCGAGATACAGGCTGCATTGAAATCATACCTGGAGAGTGGTAAAACCACGATTGATAATAATGAGTTCTCTTCAGAATGTGGACTGATGCTGATGGGTAATATTCCGCTGACCGAGCAACATCGCCCTTTGTCGCCAATGTACTTCGAATCATTGCCAATGAACTTCAGAGAATCGGCATTGCTTGATCGTTTCCATTGCTTTATCGAGGGTTGGTTGTTGCCAAGAATCAATAATAGTATGATATTTAGGGGTTGGACTATCAATGTGGAGTATTTCTCGGAGATATTGCATGCTATGCGTACGAATAATACATACGGATTGCTATTTGACCAACTCGTAAGGTTTGAAGATAAGGCCGATGTGAGAGATTCAAAAGCCATTAAGCGTATCGCTACAGGATATATGAAACTCTTGTATCCGCATTGGCGCTCTGTGGAGGATGTCAATAAGGAGGAATTTCAGATGTTTTGCCTTGACCCAGCCGTGCATCGCCGTGGCATAATTAAAGAACAGTGTCACAATATAGACCCGGAGTTTAAGGTGAGAATGCCTGAAGTTTTTGTCGTATAATCTTAATATGCTAATATCATGAATAAACTGGACCTCATATTTACCAAGGTTATCAGTGATAATGTGTTTGCTAAGAACTTTGATGTAGACACTTCAAAGTATACAAGCATTGAAGAGGGCAAGCGCTCGTTAAATCCACAAGTGAGGGCTGCGGCCGAACTTGTGGAGATGCTTGGCAAGAAGATTGGTGAAGAAGAGAGTAATATGAGAATTAGGAATAAGGTGGGCCCTGTGGTACTGAATGAATCAGACCTACAGGTTATCTACCGAAAAATAGTAGCTTCATTGTCTAAATAAACGCTATATATGATTATCACGAAATTGGTCATATATAACTTTAGAAGTTATTATGGCAAGAAGGAATTTAAGTTTACTCCCAATTTGAACCTGATATTAGGTTCGAATGGCGATGGTAAGACAACGTTCTTTGAGGCATTGAACTGGGTGTTGACTCCCGATTATGCTCCCAGAAGCGAAGCCGATAGGTTGCCTGAAGAAAGTTCGCTTGTTTCAGCTAAGATGTTTAGAGAACTGAAAGCTGGGGAGAAGGGAAAAGTAATGGTGCTATTGGAACTGAAGAACAATTCTGGTCACTTGCGTTTGGTGGAGAGGTCGTTTAATGTAACCAAACTGCCTAGCCAAGATATGCGTATCGAGGACAGAGTGCATAAGGCTTACAAGTTCGTGGGAAATATGAGAAAAGAGATGACCTTTGTCAAGGATCTCTTTGAGAAAGAAAATGTATTCCCTGCAATCATCAAGAAATACCACATATTTAAGGGTGAAGACAAACTAAACATATTCAATGATAAGACTACGCTGCAAGCTCTCATTGATATGTTTGCTGAGGTGAAGGACTTGGAACCTTATAAAGACTTTGCTGTATATGCTGAAGGACTGGCAAACAAGGCCTTGTCAGGGTCGAAAGATAAAGCAAACAAACAGAACTCAAAGATACTTCTTATACAAAAGGACTTGAGGTCGCTGGAGGAACGCTTGGAGCGTGAAGAGAGAAATCTAATATCTTCTAAAAAGACGTACGAAGAGGCTACTGAGCAGATAGATGCAATTGATGCAGACTACGAAATAATCCAAAAAGTTGCAGAATTGGAGAAGCAAATAGATTCCATTGGCAGAGAAGTCGAGCGATTGAATGATAAGATAGACGAGAACTATTCATTTAAATTGCTTGATGACCAATGGATATTGATGGGATTCCAATCTGTGCTCAGAGAGTATAATAGTAAGGTTGAGTCACTTGCAATGAGTAAGACCAATCTTGAGGATGACTTCCGTAGAAAACAGGAAGAGGAGTTTAGTCAGGCTAAAGTAGAGAAGGCCAAAAGTGAATTAGAAAAGGTTCGTTGGATGCAAGCTGACATTGAGAAAATGAAGCATTCGTTACATGCTGAACGCTGTGTTTTCTGTGGAAGTGAAGCTAAAGAGGGCAGTGTGACCTATGACTTTATAAAACAACGAATCAATGATGTAATCGATTTGCTTTCGCCTAAAGCCAATGAGAAGCGCCCAGAATACAAGAAACTCTTTGTGGGAAGAAACATTGAAAACCTCAAAGAGATGGGTATGAGTCTTGAACATACAGGAAAGGATATTTCTTCAATCCAAGATGAGATAGAAGATGCATTCAAGAAGAACGAGGAGATTAAGGAAGCTATCAAAACGCGAGAGGCAAAGATAAAGTCACTGAGGAATAAGATAAATGATCTATATGCCAGTTCTTCATCGGGAGAAAACCTTAAGGATTATGTAAACAATATTACGATGGTGAACCGCTGGCATGAAAAGAAACAAGAATCAGCAGTCGCTATTGATCGATTAACTCGTAGTATAAAGGAGATAAAAGAACAGATAAGTCTTAAGAGAGATGAGTTGACGAAGAATGCAAAGGGAACAAAGGATGAAGGTGCGTTTATGCTTCATGACTTCTTCCATGCATTCAGAATTGCGATTGAAAACACGGAAGCTTCTACTTACGAGGAGTTCCTTGAGAAACTTTCAAAAGAGTCCAACGTATTCTTGACTCAACTAAATGTGGACGACTTTACTGGTATCATCAAGATATATCTCGATGTTCATAATGACCTGAAGATTGAATTGCAAGATAGAAATGGTCAGATAATAAAGAATCCTAATACTTCGCTATTAACAACAATGCATATAAGTATTCTGTTTGCTATATCAGAACTGACAAAGGCCAATAGAGATGCTGAATATCCATTAATTTTTGATGCTCCGACATCTTCGTTTGATGAAGGTAAGGACAAGACTTTCTATGAGACTCTTAATACTCAAGTAAACAAACAGTGCATCGTGGTAACAAAGAGTTTCTTGTATAAAGATGAAACTGGTGAGTTTGTCATTGATGATGAATCGTTGAGTAAATTGCAGTGCAACAAATATAGAATACGCAAACTTTCAGGTTTTGATAAACTTGATATTGCGACAATTGACACACAAGTTGAAGAATTAAATTGATGGGTTATGGAAATGTTATTTGAAACTTGGCTTGATAGAATAGACTCATATTACGAAGAACAGTATTACTCTTCTGTGATTGAAGAATTGTGTCAATATCATGGTGGAAGCAGTGATGGGAGGCTTGCAAAAGGGAAACTATTTAATGCTGGTTATGAGGTGTTCATCTATGCATTCTTTTTAGGTCTGTACTATGGTGAGCGTACTCCTTTGACTGGGGAAAAGAAGAAGTTCCGAATGGAAATGTCTTCGTGGGGACGAAAGAAAGGTGAGGCTGATCGTAAATCCTATACAATATTGCAGAAGTATATATTTACAGCGCTAGTAGCAAAATCAAATGTTGACTTGATTGCCTTGGATAAAGGTGAGGTATCTTCAAAGGATGTTTGCGACACCTTGATGACAACCTTAAATGAGTATGCAAACTCTGGCTTTCAACTAATGAAGAATGAGATGGATAGAAAGTCTGGCGTGTTCTTTGAGAATACAGGGTTGTTGCAGATGATACGGAACTTCTGTGTATGAATATCAACTTCCATGGTAATAACTCCTCGGCAGCGTATATCTGTTAGAGGGGCGTAACTTTGCATAGAGAAAGCGAAGATAAACTGTACTAGCAACTACGCTCCCGACTGGGCCATAGCGATGAAGCGCAACGATGTGAAGCACATCTTCTTCATTGCCGAGACCAAAGGCTCGATGTCGTCGATGGACCTATCGGCCATCGAACGAGCCAAGATAGACTGCGCCGAGAAACTATTTAAATGTGAAGTACCACAAAGTAGCGACCTATCAGGACTTGATAGATGGGATGAATGCAATAGGCTAAATAAATGGGAAAGGAGAATCGGGAGATAAGCCTTGCGAAACTTTATCTCCCGATTCTTTTGCTTCTTACTTTGTCATCCTTGCTCTCTTCCCGCCCAATCCCCAAGCTAGTCAAAAAGAACGCAGCCATGAGCGATTAGACGTATCAATTTACACCGCCATTTGAGTATTTTTACACCGCCATAAAGGCTTTTACACCGCCACGTAACCACCTTTTTTGGCTACACCTTGGAATACTATCTGTTGTTTTTCGGTCAATATTTTCAAATAGCGCTGTGTTGTCCGAAGGCTACGTCCCAATCGTTCGGCCAGTGTGGGAGCATTCAAGCCCGGGTATCGGGTGATGGTTTGC
>JAEIGA010008134.1_pt1 | contig 15899 bp, 10 predicted proteins | sample 9270691 | NCBI WGS metagenome assembly JAEIGA01 (sample SAMN17057246, study PRJNA624740) | gut metagenome | biome: biome; isolation source: fecal sample | host: Bos grunniens | place: China: Xizang | collected 2019
GTTTAACCTTCAGATACTCATTTGCAAACGGCAGAAAGAGCATTGATGCCATGCCATCAATACTATCAGGCATCCCGATGTTTGTAGAAAACTTTGTCCTAACCCCTACTCTGATAAACAAGAATGTAAGCGGTCTTGCTGAAGAGCTTGCTGGCAAAGGTTACTATTCAGCATTTTTCCATGGTGCAGAAAATAATTCAATGGGATTCAAATCATATTCACGCAGTATAGGATACACTGATTATTTTGGTCTGACTGAATTCAACGAAGAGCCACAATATGGTGGAATGTCAAAATTCGATGGTATATGGGCCATCTGGGATGAAGATTATCTGCAATATTTCTGCGATAAAATGGGCAGTTTTAAGCAACCGTTCGTATCGTCCATCTTCACAGCTACATCGCACCACCCATTCGCTATTCCTGAATGGGGCAAGGATAAATTTCCAGAAGGCAACCTGCCTATTCACAAATGTGTAAGGTATTCCGATAATGGATTGCGTCTGTTCTTTGAAAAGGCTAAGGAACAGGAGTGGTTCAACAACACACTCTTTGTATTTACTGCCGACCACACCAACCAGTCAGAATTTGCAGAATACCAGACAGAAGTTGGTAAATTCAGAGTGCCTATTATCTTCTATGACCCATCGGGCGAACTGAAGGGTGAACGTAACTGTATAGCACAGCAGACCGATATTCTGCCTACCATTTTAGGTTATCTGGGTTACGACCTTCCATTTATCTGCTTTGGACAGAACCTGCTTAACACAAAGGATGAAGATACCTTTGCAGCTAACTACATAAATGGAATATTCCAGTATATGAAGGGCGATTACGTAGTACAGTTTGATGGAACCGACATAATGGCCATGTATAACTTTAAAACAGATACCGGCCTGAAAGAAAATCTTAAAGACCGGTATCCTGATATTGTTTCAGAACTTGCTGACGAACTAAAAGCCGTTATTCAGCAGTATTTAGAGCGTATGAATGAAAAGGAGCTTGTTATCAGCCAACAACCTTAACACTCAGTTTTGCATAGGCACGCTCTGCCTTTTCCAGCGCTTTTTCTATTGTTTCATCCTTTGCAAGGATAACACCCATACGGCGATGTCCCTTAACGAAAGGTTTACCGAATATACGAATCTGTACATCCTCTTCAGCAAGAACTTCATCTAGATTTTCAAACACCACCTGTGTGCCGTCACCTTCCACTACGATAGCCTTTGATGCTGATGGACCGTAGAAATTGATCTTTGGGATAGGCAAACCCAGAATAGCTCTTGCATGAAGCGCAAATTCTGAAAGATCCTGTGATATCATTGTTACCATACCGGTATCGTGTGGACGAGGTGAAACTTCACTGAAGAGAACATCATCACCGCAGATGAACATCTCTACACCAAATATACCATAACCGCCCAATGCATCGGTAATTTTCTTGGCTATATCCTGTGCCTTAGCCAGAGCAATATCGCTCATTGGCTGTGCCTGCCATGATTCACGATAGTCGCCATCTACCTGATGATGTCCTATTGGGTTCAGGAACGATGTACCTGCGCTATGACGAACAGTCAGAAGTGTAATTTCGTAGTCAAATTTTACAAAGCCCTCAACAATAACTTCACCTTCGCCTGCACGGCCTCCCTCCTGAGCATATTTCCAGCATTTATCCGCATCTGCAGGAGTCTTGCATACGCTCTGACCATGACCTGAAGAGCTCATAATAGGCTTAACCACACATGGAGTTCCAACCTCAGCAATTGCTGCATCAAACTCTTCTCTTGTAGCAGCAAACTTATACTTTGATGTAGGCAATCCCAACTCTTCAGCAGCAAGCTGACGTATTCCCTTACGGTTCATTGTCAGGAATGTTGCCTGGGCTGTTGGAATTACATTATATCCCTCTTTTTCCAGTTCAATAAGAGTTGGAGTAGCAATAGCTTCTACTTCTGGGATAATCATATCTGGTTTCTCCTTTTCTATTATCTCACGTAGTCTGGGGCCATCCAGCATTGAAAGTACATAAGACCTGTGGGCAATCTGCATTGCCGGAGCATTCTCATAACGATCCAATGCAATTACCTCCACGCCATATCGCTGTAACTCAATGGCAACTTCTTTTCCTAATTCGCCTGAACCGCATAGCAAAGCTTTCTTTGCTACCGGGGTAAGTGGTGTACCTATCTTTACCATAATTCTATAGATTATAATTGTTGCATATCATTCAATCGCTTGTAATAGCCATTAAGAGCCAAAAGTTCATCGTGGGTGCCACGTTCAACAATTTTGCCCTCATGTAAAACACAGATTTCATCAGCACTCTTGATAGTTGATAATCTATGCGCTATTGCAATTGTTGTTCTGTCCTTCATCAGACGCTCCAGAGCCTCCTGTACTAAACGTTCAGATTCAGTATCGAGTGCACTAGTAGCCTCATCGAGTATGAGTATAGGAGGATTTTTCAAAATGGCACGCGCTATGCTTATGCGCTGACGCTGTCCACCTGAAAGCAAACATCCTCTGTCGCCAATATTTGTCTGATAACCATTCTCCGATTCCATAATAAAATCGTGGGCATTGGCTATTTTAGCTGCGGCTATCACCTGCTCTTCCGTAGCCTCTTTTACTCCGAAAGTGATATTATTATAGAAAGTATCGTTAAATAGAATAGCCTCCTGGTTTACATTACCCATCAAACCACGCAAAGAAGACAAAGACACATTGCGAATATCATTTCCGTCAATCTTAACGGATCCGGCCTTTACATCGTAAAATCTTGGTAAAAGATCTACCAGTGTTGATTTACCTGAACCGGATTGGCCTACCAGAGCTACTGTTTTACCCTTTGGAACCGTAAGGTTAATTTCATGCAGCACCTCTCTGCCCTCTTCGTATGAAAAAGATACATTGCAGAACTCTATCCTGTCATTCAAAGTATCCACTTTAACAGGGTTCTCAGTATCTGTAATCTTATTTTCCGCCAGCAGTATCTTATCTATTCGTTCTACTGATGCCATTCCCTTTGGAATTGCATAACTTGCTTTGGACAACTCCTTGATAGGGTTCAGCAGACTGTAAAGTATGGTGATGTAGTAGATAAATGTTGGTGCTTCAATTGATGCATTTTCACTCAATATAAGTGAGCCACCAAACCACAATACCACAACAATCAGTGCAGTACCCATAAATTCGCTGACAGGATGAGCCAAAGCCTGACGCATATTCACCCTGTTTGTAGATGAACGCAGTTTGGCACTGCTCTCTTCAAATCTGTCTGACATTTTCTTTTCAGCCAGAAACGCCTTGATGATTCTTAAACCGCCAAGTGTCTCTTCTACCTGCGACATTGTATCACTCCATCTTGACTGGACTTCAAGCGAGTTCTGTTTCAACTTACGTCCTATTGTACCCATTATCCAGACTATCACAGGAACTATCAGGAATGAGAAGAGTGTCAGCTGCCAGCTAAGTGCCACCAGTGTTCCAAAATATACCACAATCAGGATTGGATTCTTTATCAGCATATCAAGTGAACTGGTGATAGATGTCTGAACCTCATTAACATCACCACTCATTCTTGTAATGATATCGCCCTTGCGCTCCTTTGAGAAGAACTCCATTGGCAAGGAGACTACCTTATCGTATAATTTTGTACGAATATCCTTAACTACACCAGTACGCAAAGGCACCATCACCGCCGTAGATGCAAAATAACATCCTGTTTTGAAGAATGTTATCACAACAAGTACCAACCCCAGAAGCAACAGGGTATTGGAACCGCCATATATTGAAATCCATTCGTTTACATAATAGTAAAAATTATTCTTCAATACACTGAATTCAGGTAATCCCATAAAACCGCCTGAAGATTCAATAAATACATAATCGGTCTTGTTTATCTTAAACAGCAGTTCAAGAATTGGCACTATGAGCGCAAAAGAAAAAACGTTCAGGATAGCCGAAAGAAGATTGAATACAACGGAAAGCACAAGATTCTTTTTATACGGTGCTACAAATCGGCGTAAAAACTTAAAAAGTCCCTTCATAATTCAATTTGAATAATTACTTTGCGAAGATAGAAAAAATGGAGTAAAACAACTAACGAAAAGCAGATTATGAGTAACTTTGTAATGGAATAAAGCCATTATTCACATTTATGATACAGAAAATAACTTTTTACATCACATACGGAGTTATAAAAATCCTGTCACTGATTCCTCTGTGCATTATGCATCTGGTATCTGACATTTTAACTTTGCTTTGTTTTATTATCCCCCCACTACGCTACAGGAAAAAAGTAGTACAAAAAAATCTAAGGGCATCTTTTCCTGAAAAGAGCAAGAAGGAACTGCGTATTCTTGAATTCAATTTTTACAGATTTTTCTTTGATATGGCATTTGAAAGCATCAAAGCATGCAGCATGAGTGCACGATGGATGAAACGCCATATGGAATTCGTTGGACTGGAAAATTTCTACAAGGAATTTGAGAAAGGACGTTCTGTTATGGCATATATGGGGCACACCGGTAACTGGGAGTGGGTATCTACATTGCCCACGCAGCTAATGCCACAATATATTGTAAGTCAGGTTTATCATATCCTGGAAAACGAAACCATGGACAGTGTCATCCTTAAAATTCGCGAATCGTATGGTTCTGTCAGCATCCCAATGGAACGCGTTCTGCGTCAACTGCTTACATTCAAGAAAGAGGGCAAACAGTTTGTGGTAGGTATGATTGCAGATCAGGTTCCGCTTATGCGTAACATACACTACTGGTCGCAATTCATGAACCAGAAAACACCATTCTTTACCGGTGCTGAACGTATTGCTAAAAAGCTGGACCTGGCTATTGTCTATGCAGAAGTAGTACGTGTAAAAAGAGGCTATTATCAATGTATTATCCACCCAATGTTTTCACAGACTGAGAATCTGCCGGAGTTTGCCATAACAGAAGAATACATCAGACGTCTGGAACAGACCATCTATAACGATCCTACCATTTGGTTATGGAGCCACAACAGATGGAAACGCACATGGGAGGGCTACCAGAAGTACCTGAAGTACATGGAGGAGAAGCATCAGCGTGCATCTAAATCATCATAAAGAGTCTGAAGAATAGCCTTTCCGCGCTCTTCCCTGTTTCTCTCCTGCAATTCTGTTGCATCACCTGTATTTTCCTGAACCTTATCTGCCGTATTATCGTATATGGTTGTACCGGTGCTGTCTATATAGCAAAAGCCATCTACAAAGGTGTAGAAAGCAAACTCATCTTTATATTGACCGGAAAGAACGTTCCTGCTGAACATAAAATCAGAATGATCTATTCCCAACTGCGCCAGCAGTGTTGCTGCCAGGTCAGCCTGATTCATCAACTTGTCAATCTTTACAGGTTCTTTTACTGCTCCACCAGTCCAGATTACCGGAATGTGGTGCGCATGAGGTGCATTCTTAAATCCCTGACGCGGATAACAGAAACCATGGTCCGGCACAAGCACCAGAAGCAGATTATCCCATACATCCGTCATACGTAATGAGTCCACTAAGGCTCCCACACAACTATCTGTGTAAGCAAATGAGTTGCAGATATCATCCTCAAATCTGTTACTTGGCACCTGAAAAGGTTCATGACTGCTCAATGTAAGGAAGGTTGTATGCCACAATGAATCATTATCTCTGCTTTTTATCTCCTGAAACAGTCTATTAAAGGTAATATGGTCATTCACACCCCAGGCGTTGGTATTACGTTCTGCTGCAGAGAAATCTGTATCGGCTGTTATAGCCTGATATCCATTGCTCCACAGGTAACTTTGCATATTGGTAAAGTTTATATCACCTCCATAGAAGAAATCATTAAAATAGCCGTTTTCAACGAACTTTTTAGCCAGTGATGGCAGATTCCTGCTCTTATTGGGCATCTTCATTATAGATGTAGATGGGAGTCCAGGATGTCCATTTAAAGTACATACTATTCCTCTGTCTGTTCTAAAACTTCCGGCATAGCAGTTACTGAAAAAGACCCCCTGATTTGACAGCGAATCCAGGTTTGGAGCAACACCCTGCAACACACTTATAGAGGAGAGAAAATCACCACCAAAACCCTCCATCAGAACTACCAGAACATTTGGGCGTTTTGTATTGAGCAATTCAGGTGTATCAGCATCAGTAGTACTAAACAAGCCATTAAACAGCGATGCTCTCTTATCTTCATCAAAATAGTTATACTGCTCACTAAATACCTCCGACTTACTTATGGAACTTAAGACACTGAATACCGGGTTAACTGCAGAATGATTTAGGAACTGATCTGTACTGTAATAGACCTTACCCACATTCATTGTAGACTCCTTTATGCCTCCCCGAATCGAAAGGAGTAATGGTGCAACAATAAGCAGATGGAGTATAGTAGCCACTAATGGACGTTTGGCAAATTCAAAAGGAACGTATGCCCTGTTCAATATCCTGTAAATTAAAATAGTCAGGAACAAGATTAACACTACAGCTATCAACAGGAATAATAATGAAACGCTTGCCATAGCTTCCTCCGGTGATTTCAGATAGAAAAAGACCGATGAATCCAGCTTAAACCCCCAAAAAGGATACAACGCACAATCGCTTGCAAATGCAAGTGCAAGTGTCAAAGCAAGGAGGAGATTATAGAAGCGCAACACACCCTGAACAGGCATTTTTTTCCAATATACAGATATCACCGTCACCAGTAAAGGCAGTATCAGGAAACAGCCTGCACACGACATATCCAGAGGAACTGAATGCAATATTACTTCGATGAAATCGCGTAAATTGTATGCCCCGCGTTCACTATTGGTGTAGAGCATAAAGAGCGGCTTTTCCAACAGAAATATCGCCATCAGAAACATCCAGTATCTTAACAGATATGCTACACGTTTAAACATAACAACTTATTTTCTTCCGAAATCGGCAGGTATTTCACCCCACTTATCGGTTTCCCATTTAATAATCTGATTTTTAAAACTATTCTGCTGCAACCAGCGTTCTGCAGCCTCTATACGTTCAAAAACAGCTTTTGTTGATTCGTTATAATCCAGTTTGGTCTTGCATTTTTTCTGGCGCACCCACAAAATAGCATTTCTGCTATCACTGTAAAGCGGCCAGTCAAGTCCACGCTGCTTGTAAAGTGCCAAACAGTGTACTATTGCCAGGAATTCACCAATGTTATTTGTACCTTTAATTGGTCCAAAATGAAACTTCTCCTGCATATCTGCCAGATAAACGCCTCTGTATTCCATCTGTCCCGGATTACCGCTACATGCAGCATCTACTGCAACTGCCTGTTTTATTACTTCCGGAGGAAGGATTCTTTCCTGAGTCTGCTTTCTACCCTTCTGATCCTTCTTCTCCATATACAGTTCAGGAGGCGACATAAGCGCCTCCTCTGCCTGTTCTTTTGTTTTAAATCCCTTATATACAGCTCCTTTCCAGCCTTCAACCTGATTTTTACACTCTTCCCAGGTATTGTATATGCCCGGATTCAGGCCTATCCATACCACATAATATTTATTATCGGAAGATGCCATACAGAGCTGTTGTATGATTACATACGTTCAGGAACTTCTATACCCAATAATCCTGTACCCAACTTCAGTATCTTGCCTACGTTTTCTGTAAGCATCAGACGGAACAGTTTCAATCCCTGTTCAGGCTCACGCAACACACTGAAATCGTGATAGAACTGATTGAACTCCTTAGCCAGATCATAACAGTAGTTTGCAATTACAGATGGGTTGTAATCTGTAGCTGCCTGAGCAATAACTTCTTTAAATTCAGATAGCAACTGTATGATTGCAATTTCCTTTTCAGATATGATAATATCGTCAGAGAATAAACGATCGTGCACATTCATACCATCCTCTGCTGCCTTACGCAATATTGAACGGATACGAGCATATGTGTACTGGATAAATGGACCGGTATTTCCGTTGAAATCGATAGATTCCTTAGGATTAAATGTCATATTCTTTCTGGCATCCACCTTCAGAATGAAATACTTCAGGGCACCCATGCCAACTATACGCATTATATCATCAACCTCTTCCTGTGAAAGTCCATTCAGCTTACCCAGTTCATCGGATGTAACGCGTGCATTCTCTATCATTTCGTCCATCAAATCATCGGCATCAACTACAGTTCCTTCGCGGCTCTTCATCTTACCCTCAGGAAGTTCCACCATACCGTATGAGAAGTGTACCAGATCCTTGCCCCACTTGAATCCAAGCTTGTCAAGCAGAATTGAAAGCACCTGGAAATGGTAGTTCTGTTCGTTACCCACCACATATATCATCTTGTCTATAGGATAATCCTGGAAACGCAGTTTTGATGTACCTATATCCTGTGTCATATACACAGATGTACCATCGCTGCGCAACAGGAGTTTCTGATCCAGGCCCTCTGCAGCAAGATCGGCCCACACTGAACCATCTTCCTTTTTAAAGAAGAATCCCTTTTCCAGACCTTCCATAACCTTCTCCTTACCCTCCAGATAGGTTTCAGATTCGTAGTATATCTTATCAAAACTTACACCCAGACGTTTGTAGGTTTCATCAAATCCTGCATATACCCAGTCATTCATGGTTTTCCAGAGCTGACGAACTTCAGGATCGCCCTGTTCCCAGCGTACCAGCATATCGTGAGCTTCCTGCATCAGAGGCGACTGCTTTTCTGCTGCGGCCTTTGCTGCTTCCTGAGCTTTTTCGTCCAATTCATCGTAATTTTCAGGCAATAGGCTCTTAACCTCTGCACGATAATGCTTATCGAATTCCACATAATAATCGCCTATCAGATGATCGCCTTTCTTGCCTGTAGATTCCGGTGTAGCACCATTGCCCCACTTCTGCCATGCCAGCATGGATTTACATATATGAATACCACGGTCATTAACAATGTTAGTCTTTACCACCTTTGCACCACTTGCAGCCATAATATTGGCCAATGCAGCGCCAAGAAGATTGTTTCTTACGTGACCTAAATGAAGAGGTTTGTTTGTATTAGGCGATGAATATTCAATCATCACAAGTGGAGATTCATCTGTTGATGCGGTCAGACCATAATTTTCGTCAGAATTTATCTCTGTCAGTATGCGCAACCATTCAGGAATAGATATAACAATATTCAAAAAACCTTTAATTACGTTATATGAACTTACAGCAGGCATATTCTTCTGAAGCCATACACCAATCTCGGAAGCTGTCATTTCCGGGCTCTTCCTAGATATCTTTAAAAATGGGAAAACAACCACTGTGAGATGCCCCTGAAACTCTTTTTTTGTCTTTTGCAACTGCACTGATGCAGGGTCAACATCCTGGTTATACAGAGCCTTTATGGCCTGCACTACCATACTTACCATTAACTCTTCTATTTTCATATATTAATTTTTGCGCCGCGAAGTTACTAAAAAAAAGATTACCTTTGCGATTCATATAAAATAAATAACTATGAACAAGATTCCAACTATTACAAAGAACCTGCTAATTATCAATGTCCTCTTCTATATGGGTACATTGGCCTTTCAGAAGTATGGCATAGATCTACACTCAATATTCGGACTGCACTTTTTCAAGGCTTCCGATTTCAGGATATACCAGCTCATTACCTACATGTTCCTCCATGAAGGTTTTCAGCACATATTTTTTAATATGTTTGCTGTCTGGATGTTCGGAAGTGTTTTAGAAAATATCTGGGGGCCAAAAAAGTTCCTTCTGTTCTATCTGGTATGCGGATTAGGCGCAGGAATCACCCAGGAACTGGTTCAATGGGCACATTACGCAATATCACTATCCAGCTATGACAGCGTAAGCATGATAGGCAGAATCATCCCAATGGAACAGTACCTTAATATGCTGCTTACAGTAGGAGCTTCCGGTGCAGTGTATGGTATTCTGTTAGGATACGGCATGACTTTCCCAAACAACCCAATCTACATAATACCTATACCATTCCCAATCAAGGCAAAATGGCTTATCACAGGTTATATTGTTCTGGAACTGGTACTTGGTCTGAGCAACAATGCAGGCGATAACGTAGCACACTTTGCACATCTAGGAGGTATGCTCTTTGGATGGTTTTTGATTTTATACTGGAAAAGAAACAGAAAGAAATATGGAGACATTCATTTCAGATATTAAAAACAGGTTTCAGTATGGTGACACTCTTACAAGACTAATAATCATAAACATAGGAGTGTTTGTACTGATAATATTGACCAAAGTTCTTTTCATACTCTTTGGACTGGCTAACAATGCCACCTGGAACCACAATTTTGAATGGAGCTGGAACCTTGAAGATTTTCTGGCCAGACCATGGACCATTGTAACATACATGTTCACCAGTTACGGAATATGGCATCTTGTATTCAACATGTTTGCACTATACTGGTTTGGCAAAAGATTCCAGACATTTTTTACAAACAGCCAGCTGCGAGGTATATACATCATGGGAGCATTGGCAGGCATGATATTCTTTACATTGATGTTCAACACCTTTCAATCATTTCAAACAAAAGGTTATTTATGGACAATGCCGGGAACATCTGTAGCTGTTATGGCCATAGCATCTGCCGTTGCATTCCGTGCACCCAACTATATGCAGAATCTGCCAATAATAGGTTTAGTACCCGTTAAATATTTAGCAATAGGATTAGGAGTCATTAATATTGCGCTTATTCCGAATATCAATCCGGCAACAGATTTTGCCCATCTGGGTGCAGTACTGACAGGTTATCTCTATGTAAGATGCCATAAACACGGTAAAGACATAACCAAACCTGTTACGGCAGCTGCTGTCTGGATTGACAAAATATGTGATAAATTCAGAAAGAGATGAAGCTTATTGGTAAGATTATAACATATCCAATACTGTTTGTAAACATCATAGCGGCTATACTTCTGTATATTTGCTGTTATGGTTCACTGACGGCGCCTGCAGGCGATATGCCTTTAATAGCACTATCCGGATTAGCCTTCCCCATCTTTCTTGTAATAAATCTGCTGTTTATAATATTCTGGTTACTATTCTGGGCCAAAGGAGCGCTAATTTCCTCATTTATGCTGATAATCTGCTCCGGCCCCTGTCTGGACTACTTACCGCTTAATTTCAAAGCCAGAAACTACATTAAGACAGAAGATGATTTAAAAATCATATCGTACAACACTGAAGGATTTGGCACCAAGACAAACGGTGACTGGAGTAAAAACAATCCTTTGCTGTCATATATCACTTCACAGGATGCCGATATAATCTGCCTTCAGGAGGCTGTAGTAAGCATTTTAGCCGAGAAGAAAAGAGATAAAAAATTCTTACCTGAATATCCCTATTGCGAATTCTCTTCAATTGGCAATATAGCATGCCTTTCCAAATACCCGATAATATATGCTGAAGGAGTTGGTTTTGGCAATAAAACCAGCAACAGTTATCTTTACTGCCGTATTCTCGTAAACGGCGATACATTAGCTCTTTACAACTGCCATCTGGAATCAAACAGACTGAGTGATGAGAACATAAATGAGTATTGGCAGTTTATTGGAAATCCCACGGAAGAGAGTACTTACAGTGGCTCGAAAACAGTCATTCGAAAACTGATGGATTCCAGCAAGGCAAGAGCAGAACAGGCAAAAATAATTTCTGACAGAATAAAAGCAGAAACTGCCAAATATACCATAGTATGTGGCGACCTTAATGACACTCCGCTATCTTACACCCACAAACTATTTGAAGAAGATCTTACCGATTCACATTCAGCCGCAGGTTTTGGTGCGGGAATATCGTACCATCAGCATTATCTTTACTATCGCATTGACCACATCTTTACCGGTAAAAACATTAAAAGCAGACATTGCTGGATAGATAACGCCTGCAGGGATTCCGACCACTACCCTATCTGTGCAATCTTAACGCTTAATTAACAGCGCTTTATTCACATTTCTTCTTTTTTTTCAACAATTCTACACTTTATAAGGTGTAAAAAGGAAATATTTCTATATATTTGCACCCTTGTAATTAGCTAGCTTGGAAATCAATGGTTTTTGAGCTAGTTTTTGTGATAGACAAATAATAATTAAAAAACAAAAATAAGTATGCAAAACAAAGGATTTGTAAAGGTGCTTGCAGTAGCATTGACAGTTATCTGTCTCTTCTACCTCTCCTTTACTTTCAGAACCCGCGGCATTGAAAAGAGAGCCGCCGAAAGTCCAATGGGTGAACAGGCCTACCTGGACTCCGTAATGAATGAAAAGGTCTGGTTGGGTATCTACTCATACAAAGAGTGTCGCGAAATGCAGATCGGTTTAGGTCTTGACCTGAAGGGTGGTATGAACGTCATCATGGAAGTTTCTATTCCGGACGTTGTTAAAATCCTTGCTAACAATAGCGCCGACAAAGATTTCAACGCAGCACTGAATGCAGCTAAAAAGGAGTTTATCAGCAGTCAGGAAGACTTTGTTGATATATTTGCAAAACAGTATGCTCAGATTGCTCCTAATGGAAAACTCAGCACATTCTTTGCAACATCACAGCTGAAGGATCGCGTAAATGTACAGAGCACTAACGAAGAGGTTATTGCTGTTCTGAAAGAGGAAGTTGAAAATGCTGTCAACAACTCATTTAACGTACTGCGCACCCGTATTGACCGTTTCGGTGTTGCTCAGCCAAATATCCAGGAATTGGAGGGCAAGCAGGGCCGTATCATGGTAGAATTACCAGGTGTTAAAGAACCAGAGCGTGTAAGAAAGCTTCTTCAGGGTTCAGCAAATCTGGAATTCTGGGAAACTTACGAATATGCTGAACTGGCAGATGCTTTTTACGCTATTGACCGTCGTATGGCAGAAGCTGCAGCAATGGAAGAATCAGGTAACACTGAAGCAGAACCAGCTGCAACTGAAGAGAATTCACAAGAAGATCTTGCAGCTCTTCTGAACAGCAACGAGAGCAGCAACACAGCTGCACAGATGGAAGAGCTGAAAAAGACCAATCCTCTCTTTGCAAGATTAAATCCTCCTTCATATCAGGACGGTTGCATTGTAGGTATTTCTCACTATAATGATACAGCATTCGTTAACACAGTTCTTGCATCAAACGAGATGAAAACTCTTCTTCCAAGAGACCTTAAACTTGTATGGGGCGTTAAGGCTATTGACACTAAGGAACAGTATTATGAACTATATGCGTTGAAGGTTACCAACAAGAATGGTCAGGCTGCAATGACAGGTGAAGCTGTTATGAATTCAACTGCAGATTTTGATAATTATGGCAGACCATCAGTAAGCATGACTATGAACACTGAAGGCGCTCGCAACTGGGCTAAGCTTACCAAGCAGAACATCAACCGTTGCATTGCCATTGTTCTTGATGGTTATGTTTACAGTGCTCCTAACGTAGAAAATGAAATCACAGGTGGTAACTCACAGATTACAGGTTCATTCACAGTAGAAGATACTCAGGACTTGGCAAACGTACTGAAATCCGGTAAGATGCCTGCTCCTGCAAAAATCGTCCAGGAAGATATTGTAGGTCCTTCACTTGGTCAGGAATCAATCAAACAGGGTTTCATCTCATTCATCGTTGCATTCATTGTATTGATGATCTACATGTGCGTAATGTACGGATTTGCTCCTGGTATGATTGCTAATGGCGCATTGCTTTGCAACCTGTTCTTTACATTGGGTATCCTGACATCATTCCAGGCAGCTCTTACAATGTCCGGTATTGCAGGTATAGTTCTTACATTAGGTATGGCTGTGGATGCTAACGTGCTTATCTACGAACGTACCAAGGAAGAACTCAAAGCGGGCAAGAATGTAAATGCAGCTGTTGCTGATGGTTACAAGAATGCATTCTCAGCTATTTTTGACTCAAACTTCACATCAATCATAACAGGTATCATTCTGTTCTACTTTGGTACAGGTCCTATCCGTGGTTTCGCTACCACACTTATCATAGGTATTATCTGTTCATTCTTCACTGCAGTATTCCTGACAAGAATTGTTTACGAACACTATCTTGGCAAGGGCAAAATGCAGAATATCACTTTCACAACAAATCTGTCAAGAAACCTTTTGCAGAACACCAAGTTCGCCTTTATGAACATTGCAAAAAAATCAGCTACTGCATTCGGTGTCTTCGCAATTGTTTGTGTTGGATTCCTGCTGATTCGTGGTTTGAGCAAGAGTATCGACTTTACAGGTGGTAGAAACTTTGTAATTCAGTTTGAACAGCCTGTTGAACCAGAAGAAGTACGTAACATTCTGGAAGGTGTAATCACAGAAGATAATGTAAGCGCAATTGCATTGGGTACAGACCACAAGACAATCCGCGTAAGCACCAACTACCGTATTGAAGAAGATTCTGAAACAATTGATGCTGAAATTGAAGAATTCCTGTTTACATCACTTAAAAATGCCGGTAAGCTTAGTCCAAATCTCGATTTGGTTACATTCATTGACCGCGACAACCGTGCAGGTGGTTCAATTATCAGTTCACAGAAGGTAGGTCCAAGTATTGCTGAAGATATTACACGCGGTGCTATCATCTCTGTAATACTTGCCCTGATTGCAATCTTTATCTACATTCTGGTTAGATTTAGCAATGTTGCTTATTCTGTAGGTGCTATTGTAGCATTAGGACTTGACACCTTATTTATATTGGGTCTTTATTCAATCTGTTGGGGCTGGATGCCACTATCACTGGAAATTGACCAGACATTCATTGGTGCTATCCTGACCGCTATAGGTTACTCTATCAACGATAAGGTGGTAGTATTTGACCGTATCCGCGAATACACAAAGCTCTATCCTAAACGTGATAAGAAGCAGTTGTTCGACGATGCTATCAATTCAACACTTACACGTACCATCAATACATCTGTCAGCACATTGATAGTTCTTTTGGCTATCTTCTTCCTAGGTGGTGACAGCATCCGTAGCTTTGCATTCGCAATGATTCTTGGTGTTGTATTCGGTACATGCTCATCAATCTTCATTGCTGCTCCTACAGCATACAGAATCATGAGAAAGAAGTAATCTCAATTATTGATTACAATACAGATAAACTGCTCTTCAATTTTGAGGAGCAGTTTTCTTTATAACTTATTGTTATATTCATCAATAAATTCTACATTCGCAAAAACAAAGAACTAAAAACAGTTATTATGAAGCAGAGAATTACTCACAATGCATTTAGCTCTATTGCATTATCATTGGCACTGATATGCGCTCAGCCTGTTTTTGCGCAAGAGAAACAGAATGGCTATCCGGAATTTGAAGACAGTAAGATGTGGATCTATGAAGATGGCAGCGCCAAAGTGCTTACATTCGACGGCGTAGAAGCTACTATGCCATTAAAAAAGGTTGCCAGGTATCTTAAAAAGTACAAAGGTTACAACACCACCAGAATGTCAATTAGAATAGAAGACGAAAGTAGAAACCTAAGTAGCGTAATGCCATTGGCAAAACAGCTCAAAAAAGCCGGTATAAAAGTGGCAGTTGCGAACAACGATGATATGTTTCAGAGTATGACTATGCCTGAATACAGACGAGCCTACATCTACGACGAAGGAGACGGATATTATAAATTTGAATTGAATTGCAACAATCAGGATCGTATCAGACGCGGAAATGCTATCGGCATCAATTCTTCAGAGACTTCACATAAGGATATAACCATGATAGGTGATTTAAAACTGATGAAAAAGTGGATTTCAATGTTCGATGGTCACGGTATAGCTATATTCCCGGAGGATATGCCATATTCCGATGTACAACAGATGGCAGAAACAGCCTGGAAATCCGGTAAGGGTCAGGTTTCTCTTATTACCGCTGACGATGACATGTTCAGGTACACCAATTATCCAAATTACATAACACTAATACCA
>JAEIGA010008135.1_pt1 | contig 15899 bp, 13 predicted proteins | sample 9270691 | NCBI WGS metagenome assembly JAEIGA01 (sample SAMN17057246, study PRJNA624740) | gut metagenome | biome: biome; isolation source: fecal sample | host: Bos grunniens | place: China: Xizang | collected 2019
AATCCGAAGGAAAGCGCGGCGATCGCGGAAGGGAAGTTTTCGAGAGAGGTTTATACGAAGACGCATCCTGAGTCGATCGAAAAGCGGTTTAAGACCCTGGCGCAGGCGGGTCGCCCCATCCACCTTTCCGAGATTACAATCACCGCTCCCGATCTTTCGGAGAAGGGGCAGATGGTGCAGGCGATCATCGCGCGCAACCTCTATCGCGCGTGGTTTGCGGTTGAAAACATGGACGGGATCACCTGGTGGAACGTGGTGGACGGTTGCGGTTTCCCGGGCGAGCCGGCAATGTCGGGACTCTTCACGCGCGATATGAAACCCAAGACCGCGTATCTCGCGATTGATGATCTTGTCAACCGCGAGTGGAAGACTTTCGTCTCCGTGCCGGTGCGCGACGGCCGCGTTTCGTTCCGCGGCTTTTGCGGGCGTTATCGCCTCTTGTGGACCTGCAGCACGTGCGGCGAGCGGCATACGCGTCTGGTGCATTTCGGGAGGAACGGCGTAATGGAAACGGGCAAGGTGAAATCTTCCAATGACTGCATGGTTCCGGTCCGGAATTATACGGTCGACGGAAAGAAAGTGACACTTGCCAATGGTGAGAAGTATGTCGATCTGAAAGCGATTTATCCAGAAGCTGTCGTCAAGTGGCAGTCGGGGGCGAAATGGGCTGAGTTGGAGACGCGCTTGACAGCGCCAAAGGATGGAAAGTATACTATCTTTCGGTACAATGACTTTTGGGGTGAAGTTTTCGTCAACGGTGAGAAAATAGGCTCTTTTCAAGGACCGGAAATCAAGCCTGGAAGGATGAAGCTTAAACTGCGTAAGGGACTTAACGTGATCCGTCACCGCACCCGAGCGGGAAGCGGCGGAAATTGGAAGTGCGCGTTTCTCTTGCCGGTCGATTCGCCGCTTAAGGAAAGTTTGTCAAAGTAAGGGTGTAATCACATGAAAAAGTTGTCTCTTGTGTCTTTTGCGATTTTCGTTTCCTTCTGTGTATACGGTAAATTCACTTACGATCCGTCGAAGGGTACGATTGTCGATGAAGTGAACGGATGGACGTTCAAGGCAGTATGTAAGAATACGGACGAACTGACGCTTCTCGGCAAAGATGGATCATTTTCGGGAGCGGCGGAGTGTCCGCTTGATCTTAGCGAGATCTATTCGGTGGACGGGAAAACGCGCTATCGGGCGGTGGATATTAGGTCGCTGCCTGCTGCGGCAAAGACGTACATCACGGCATTCATCGCACCTGAACTGACGGATATAAGCGAAGCTACTTTCATGGGATGTTCAAAACTTTCGACGGTCTCATCCCCGAAGGTGCTGCGTATTGGGAATCAGGCTTTTCAAAGTTGCACGGCGCTCAGCACTGAGTCTGTAAATGGACTCTTGCATTCGGCAGTGAAACGTCTTGGCAGTAATGACATCGCGAATCAGAAATCCCTGTTCGCTTTCTGCACGGCAATAAAAGGTCCGATCAGTTGGAATTTGCCGTCGTTGACGACGAATGTCGTGGCGGAGTCAATGTTTAATGGTTGTTCGGCTCTGGAAGAGGTGCGCATTCTGAGCGATGTTGCCGAAATCAAGTCGGCGGCTTTTAAGAATATCGCCCCCGGCGCCTCGGTTTACATGCCGCTTGCGGCACCGGCTGTCTTCGGCGGAAATGCTGTTTGTCGCGAATCGGCACCGTACCCAAAGATCTACCTCAAGGGGAATTACGACGCCTGGTTCAAGGTGATAGGGGTCAGTCACCAGATTCTTCCAAAGGAGCGGTTCAACGATGCGACATGGACTCCCACCACAACCACCACAACGTATGCCAAGATGCGCGTGCGCATGTCGGCGGACACTGAGATGTGCACGACCATGAAAACCGGCAACACGATAACGGAGGTCGCGGCCAAAGACAAGAACGTGATAGCGTTTGTCGCGTTCAATGATGCAAGTTTTTGCTGGGTTCTCAAAATGCCCGAACAGGGCTTTCGTGTTATAGTGCGATGAGTTGATCTTTGCAAAGGATAAGGTAGAATGAAAAAATGTCTCTTAAGAAATGAGAAGATTGTTTTATCAATAATTATCTCGGCTTTGGTTTTCGCTATATGTTCGTGCGCGTTCGCAGGGACGGATTATCCGTTTCGCGCGGCGGAGATGACCGATGTGACCGTGCGCTCGGGCTTTTGGCTGCCGCGTATTGAGACTAATCGTCTTGTTACGATAAAGTCTGATTTTAGGCGAAGCGAAGAGACGGGGCGCATTCATAATTTCGAGGCGGCGGGACGGCGAGAGGGCAAGGGCTTTAAAGGGATTCCTTACGACGATTCCGATGTATTCAAGATTATCGAGGGTGCTTCATACACTTTGGCTACGCATCCTGACCCCGAATTAGACCGCTATCTTGACGATCTGATTTCCAAAATCGCGAAGGCCCAGGAACCCGACGGATATCTGTACACAGCAAGAACGCTTGGGCATAACTACGGGACGAACGCGAACGGCTGTGTTGAATACAGTTTAATGGGGCCCGTCAGATGGAGCAAGCTCGTATGCAGCCATGAGCTTTACAATATTGGTCATATGTACGAGGCGGCGGTCGCCCATTACCGGGCGACGGGCAAGCGTTCGCTTCTTGATGTTGCTGTGCGCAGCGCCGATCTCGTCGAGCGTACGTTCGGGTTCGGTTCAACTCAGCTTAAGGATCCTTCCGGCCACGAGGAGATTGAGCTTGCGCTCTGTTCACTCTATCGCGCGACGGGTGAAAAGCGTTACCTCAATCTCGCGAAAACGTTTCTCGATTTGAGAGGGCGCGGCGATTTGCGCTCTGAAACATGGGGCGTTCCCGTTCAGGATCATCTGCCCGTGACGGAGCAGCGCGAGGCGGTAGGACACGCCGTCCGCGCCGGGTATCTCTATTGCGGCATGGCGGACGTCGCCGCGCTTACGGGGGATAAGTCGTATGTTAAGGCGATCGATGCCATCTGGGAGAATGTCGTATCGAAGAAGCTCCATCTGAACGGCGGCATCGGGGCGCGCAAACGCGTCGAGTACGCCGACAAGAGCCGCGGCGTCGCCTTCGAGGCGATGGGCGATAATTACGATCTTCCGAACGAGAAAGCGTATCTGGAAACGTGCGCGGCTATCGGCAACGCGCTCTGGAATCAGCGTATGTTTTTAATGAGCGGTGACGCTAAGTATATCGACATATTGGAGCGCGTAATCTACAATGGGTTTTTAAGCGGCATCTCGCTTAAGGGGGACGAATTCTTTTATCCCAATCCGCTCGCCTCGAAGGGTGATTACAAGCGCTCTAAATGGTTCAGCACATCTTGCTGCCCTGTGAATATCGCACGGTTTATACCCCAGATTCCACAGTTTGCGTATGCGACGAAAGATGATTCGGCGTATGTGAATCTTTTTATTGAGAGCGAAGCGAAACTGAAACTTAAGTCCGGCGAAATCAAACTCTCTCAGAAGACGGACTATCCCTGGAACGGCACCATCAAGATAACCGTCGACGATATAAAAACACTAAACTCTAAACTCCCGACTCTGAACTCTAAACTTTATATCCGTATTCCCGGCTGGTGTGTCGGTAGGCCCGTGCCGAGCGAACTCTATGTGCACACCAACCCGGGCAGCATAAAAGATTTTACGGTAAAACTCAACGGCAGACCATATTCTTTTTCATCTGAAAAAGGGTACTGTCGGATTGAGCGCGAGTGGAAAAAGGGCGATACGGTGGAAGTTGTCATGAATATGCCGGTTCGACGCATAAAGGCTCATGACTCGGTAAAACAGAATATCGGCAGACTCGCGGTTGAGCGCGGTCCTATCGTCTACTGCGCTGAAGGGTTCGATAACGAAGGACGCGTTCTCAATAAGGCGATTGCGTCTGACACCGCATTTACACGAACGACTTGCGATATTCTCGGGAATCGCTATCCCGCTTTTTCGACAGCGGCGAAAGTCGTTTCAGGGGAAAACAAAGGTGAAAAGTGTGAACTTAAATTAATTCCATATTTCGCTTGGTGCCATCGTGCCCCCGGTAACGAGATGCAGACCTGGATACCCGTGGAATAGGCTTCGTGAAAGACAGCGTAGTTTTAATTTTTAGGGAATGTTTCACCTGGGATGTATTGCGGGCTGATCACTGTGTTCGATGAGAGGCGTTTCTTGTTGAGGAACGCGAGGATGTGACGTGCGAATATCCGGCCCGCTTCGAATGGGTCGATTTCTATGCATGCGAGAGTCTTGCGCCAGAAGGGACCTTCGCCTTTGTTTGACCAAGTGACGATTTTGACATCGTGCGGGATGTCAATACCGTTTTCAACTAAAGCCAGGAGTGCTGATTGGCATGCGAAATTATCGTTGAAGTAAAGAACATCAGGTAGCCAAGTTTTGCCATGCTTCTTTATGCGGTTGTAGAAAGTGTTGGTAGTCGCTTTTGATATAGCTTCGATGTTGCCGCGTTTAACAATTGGCCAGCGGACGCATTTTATGCCGTTCTTTTTGAACGCATCTTTCGCATCCGCAAGCTTGCTTCCGACTGTTACTTCAATAACCTTTTTAACGCCAGCTTCTTTGCAGTGTTCTACAAAGTCATCAATCGCTTTTGAACAATCAAGATTAACAGAGGTGATGGCTTCAAGGCATGAGCCGAAGGTGATGAAGGGTTTTCCGCTTTTGGCGATATGATCGACAACTTCTTTAGAGGAATCAGTTGAGACAACGAGCGAAATAGGTCCTGACAGGACCGAATCAAGATGGGCGAAGTCATAACTGCCTGCGATTTCGCAACCGAAAGGCACATATGAAACTAGATATCTCTGCTCCATTAAAGCTTGGCGAAGGGCGCCTGTCATTGCGGATAAAAGGTAGTTTTCTCTGACTTCCAAAGAGGCAATGACGATATGTCCGCGCCAGGAACTTTTTTGTGTAGTATCAAGAACGATTGTGCCTACTCTGCGGCGTAGAACAACATAGCCTTGTGCGGAAAGTCTCCGAAACGCTTCACGCACCACAATCATACAAGCGCCTGTTTCTTTTGAAATCTCTTTAAAGCTCGGAAGAGTGTCTCCCGGGCGCAAAAATCCCGATTCAATGGACTTTTTGACTCCATCGACCAATTGATTGGTAAGAGAGATTCCGCATTCTCTTGTGATTGTGAAAGGCAGTTTTTTCATTTTGGACATATTGTACCAAAAAGTTTTGTCTATGGCACTATTATATGTTCTACACCTTAATTGTCGGCCATTACGATTATGTAAGCCGCAAAGGGGAAAATAATGTTATAATATATGCATTATGAAATGGACTAAAACACTCATACAGACCCTGCGTGAAAATCCGCAGGATGCCGAAATCGATTCACACAAGCTTTTAATGCGTGCGGGGCTCTGCCGCAAGACGGCAGCAGGGCTTTTCTCGTTTATGCCTCTTGGTATGCGCTCTCTCAAGAAGATTGAGAATATTGTTCGCGAAGAAATGGATGCGGCCGGGGCGAACGAAATTTTAATGCCGGCTCTTCAACCTTCCGAGCTTTGGCGCAAAACGGGGCGCTGGGACGCGATGGGTGCGAATATGTTCAGACTTAAGGACCGCGCCGAGCATGAAATGGCGATGGGGCCTACGGCTGAAGAGGAAGTGACGGATCTGATGACCAATATTATTTCATCGTACCGTCAGCTTCCGCTTAACGTCTACCAGATTCAGACGAAGTTCCGCGACGAGACGCGGCCGAGATTTGGGCTTATGCGCTCAAAAGAGTTCATCATGAAAGACGGCTACAGTTTTGACGTTGACGCCGAAGCGGCCGACAAGACATACTGGACGATGTATCACGCCTATGAGCGCATTTTCGACCGCTGCGGGCTTAAGGCTACGCCTGTTTCGGCCGACGGCGGTGATATGGGCGATTCGATGACGCATGAATTTCATGCGCTTGCCGATGCCGGCGAGGATGCGATTGCGTTTTGTGACGGCTGCGGTTATGCAGCTAATACCGAGAAGGCGGAGCGCACGGCAAAGATCGTTTATGAAAAGGTCGATTCTCCCGCTGAGGAGGTGGCGACTCCCGGAGCGAAGAGCATAGCCGAGGTAGCTTCGTTTATGAATCTTCCGGCTGATGCGTTCGTCAAATCTCTTGTTTATGCCGCCGATGGCGAATACGTTATGGTGTGTGTGCCGGGAGATCGCGATGTGAACGAGGTTAAGCTTAAACGTTATCTTGGTGTCAAAACTCTTGAAATGGCGGATTATGCGGCTGTTCGCGAGGTTACCGGCGCAGGTGTAGGCTCTGTAGGCCCTGTAAAGCCGCTTAAAGCCGATATTCGCATCGTTGCGGATTCATCGCTTGAGGGAGCCTCGGGCAGAATTGTCGGCGCCAACAAAGACGACTATCATCTTAAGAATGTCGATTTCGCGCGTGACACCAACATTTCAGGTTATGCCGATTTGGTTATCGTCCGAGACGGCGATGTTTGCGCCAAGTGCGGAAAGACGATTTCGCTTAAACGCGGTATTGAAGTGGGCCAGGTTTTCAAGCTCGGCACGAAATACACGAAGGCCTTCAACACCGTTTACAAAGACGAAAATGCGGTTGAAACTCTCTGCATAATGGGTTGCTACGGCGTGGGCGTTTCTCGCACTCTCCAGGCTGTTATCGAGCAGAGCCACGACAAGGACGGCATCATTTGGCCCGCGTCGGTCGCTCCGTATCAGGTCGTTATCGAAAATCTCGATCCGTCGGTTGAAGATGTTACGAAGGTTGCAGACGATCTCGAAGCCGCTCTTGAGGCACTCGGCATTGATGTCATTGTCGACGATCGCGAAGAGCGTCCCGGGGTCAAGTTTAAAGATGCGGATTTGATCGGCTTCCCGGTGCGCGTCGTGGTCGGCGCGAAGGGGCTTGCCAACGGAGGCGTCGAGATCAAGCGCCGCGCCGACGACAAGTCCAAGATGAAAGTCGTGGCGGTAGCTGAAGCCGTAGAGAACATCAAAGCCTTGCTTGCTGAATAACATACGGAGTCTTACTTATGGGCTTTCTACTTTGTGGAATCGCATTTCTCATTCTCGGATATTTTTTCTACGGCAAGCTTGTGGAAAAGATCGTTTCGCCGGATGATAGATTGACGCCTGCCGTAGCAAGCCCTGACGGGGTTGACTATGTGCTTCTTCCTAAATGGAAGAATATGCTTATTCAACTTCTCAACATTGCCGGCGTTGGCCCAGTAATAGGTGTCATCGCCGGCATTAAGTTTGGAAAGATCGCGCTTTTGATAATACCCGTAGGCTGCGTCATGCTCGGAGCGGTTCACGATTATCTCGCGGGGATGATGTCGTTAAGGTCAAACGGGGCAAATCTCCCGAAGATGGTGCGCGACAATCTCGGTAGGGTATATGCAAATGTCTTTTCGTGGGTAATGCTTGTTTTGCTGCTGCTTGTCGTCGCAGTATTTATAAATGTTCCCGCTAATCTCATTGACCGCACGCTTTTTCCAGACGTCAGTTTCTTCTGGTGGGCGGTTGTCGTCATATTCGTTTATTACATTGTGGCGACGCTTTTCCCCGTAGATAAGATAATCGGCGCCGTTTATCCGCTCTTCGGTGCGCTTCTCGTTGTAGGTTCTGTCGCGATATTCGTCTCTCTCATCATTGCCGGGTGCACTACCCCCGAAATTCTTGATGAGAGCGCGGCGTTTCTCGAATATCGCGATACCGTGTTCAATAAAGATTCGCGAAGCCCAATATTTCCGCTTCTTTTTGTGACGATAGCCTGCGGCATAATCTCCGGATTTCACGCCACGCAATCGCCCATCGTTGCGCGTACAATGAAATCTGAGCGTGAGGCGCGTGTGACGTTCTACGGCATGATGATCGCCGAGGGCGTAATTGCCATGATCTGGGCGGCGGCGGGGCTGGCGATTTACAATATCGCGCCAGAGAATCTTTCGTTAACTCCGGCCGTGGTTCTTGGCAACATAACTCTTAAATTCCTTGGCCCGTGGATGGGCGGGGTTACGGTGTTTGCGATAGTCGTTCTTGCCATCACCAGCGGCGATACTGCGCTTAGAAGCGCTAGGTTGAGTCTCTCGGAAATGCTCGGCATAAATCAAAAGCCGATCATCCCGCGCATCGCGGTCTGCGTGCCGCTGGTTTTCTGCGTGGGTCTTCTTTTGTGGTGGTCTAATTCAAGCACGAAGAGCTTTGCCTATCTTTGGAATTATTTCGCTTGGGGCAATCAAATTCTTTCCGTTTCAACGCTTATGGCCGCGAGCGTTTGGCTTTTAAAGGGCGGCAGGGGAATGAAAGCACTTGTCGCGCTGCTGCCGGGGATGTTTATGGTTTCGGTAGTTACGACGTTTATCTTATGGACATCGGTTGATAAAGGCGGCCCTTGGGGCGTTGTTCCAGGCGGGCTGCCGCTGTGGATATCGATAGCTCTTTCGGTCGTAGTGGCGGTTCTGTTTGCGATATTCGTTTTTCGAATGTCTAAAAAAGATAGTCAATCGGTTTCATTGTGAAACTAAATTATGATATAATTCTTGAAATTAGTTTAGAAGAGGTAATATAGAAATGACACTTGCAGAGTTGGAAATAGCCCAGGCGGCGAGTTTAAAAGAGATAGCTTCAGCCTCAGACGCATCAGCTGTTGAGTCGTTGCGTGTGAAGTATATTGGTAGAAACGGTTCGATCCCGGCCGTGATCAAGGCGATGAAAGACGTGCCGAAAGAAGAAAGACCCGCTTTCGGCAAGGCTGTACAATTGTGGAAGGCTCAGGTTGAGTCGGCTCTTCAGGCTAAGGGCGGTTCGCAGAGCGCGGAAAAGACTGTTGAGGCTGATTTGACGTTGCCCGGCCGCTGGTGGGGGCTTGGCGCGAAGCATCCGCTTTCGCGCGTCATTGAGGACTCTGCGGCGATTTTCGCCAAGCTTGGGTTTACTGTCGCAGATGGTCCGGAGATTGAAAACCGTTTCAATAATTTTACGGCTCTTAATACGCCAGCGCATCATCCTTCGATGGATAGAAGCGATACATTCTGGTTTGGCGAAGACTCTCTTTTAAGAACGCAGACCTCTCCCGTGCAGATTCGCGCAATGATGTCGAATAAGCCGCCTGTTCGTGTTATATGCCCAGGGCGTACATATCGCCGAGATACGACCGACGCGACCCATTCCGCCAACTTCCATCAGATAGAGGGTCTTTATGTCGACGAGACGGCGACGAAGCCCGTTTCGCTGGCTGATTTAAAGAGCGTTCTTGCGTATTTTGCGCGCGAGATGATGGGCGAGTGCGTGACGGTCAGATTCAGGCCTCACTTCTTCCCGTTTACGGAGCCTTCCGTTGAAGTGGACTTTACCTGTCATGTCTGCAAGGGCAAGGGTTGCAATGTCTGCAAGCAGTCGGGTTGGATCGAAGTGGCCGGAGCCGGCATGGTTGACCCGAGAGTGTTTAAGCACGTGGGCTACGACAGCGAAAAATATTCCGGCTATGCTTTCGGTTTCGGTGTTGAGCGTATCGCTATGATCAAGTACGGTATTCCGGATATACGCTGGCTGTACGAAAACGATTTGAGATTTCTTTCTCAATTAGGCTAAGAAAATTTTTATAAAACCAAGGAGGTAGAAAATGAATCAAACAGTATGGACCGATAACGGGTTTCCAAAGGTTGGAATCCGTCCAATTATCGATGGCCGCAGGCGTGGTGTGCGCGAATCGCTCGAAGATCAGACTATGGCGATGGCGCAAGCCGCTGCAAAGTTGATTTCCGATAATCTTAAGTATCCTGACGGAAGTCCCGTTGAATGTGTCATCGCCGACACTACAATCGGTGGACGTTTCGAGGCGGCCATGTGCGCGAATAAGTTCCGCGACAACAATGTCGGCGTTTCTCTCTCGGTGACACCTTGCTGGTGCTACGGTACAGAGACTATGGATCTCGATCCGCAGATGCCTAAGGCCGTATGGGGTTTTAATGGAACCGAGCGTCCGGGAGCCGTTTATTTGGCGTGCATGCTCGCCGGCTACGCACAGCGCGGAATGCCTGCATACGGCATTTACGGGCACGAAGTCCAGAATCGCGACGAGTCGACAAAAATCCCGGCGGACGTCGCCGAAAAAATTCTTCGCTTCGCCAAAGCGGGTCTTGCCGTAGCTATGATGAAGGGTAAGAGCTATCTTTCTATCGGCACTTCCTCTATGGGTATCGCGGGTTCTTTCGTGGATGTCGATTTCATGCAGGATTATCTCGGTCTTGCTACCGAAAACATGGATGAATGCGAAATTCTCCGCCGCATGGAGGAGGGCATCTACGATAAGGAAGAATACGAAAAAGCTCTCAAGTGGATGCGCAAGAACCTCAAGGAAGGTAAGGATTACAACCCCAAGGCAATCCAGAAAACGCGCGAGCAGAAAGATGCCGACTGGGAATTTATCGCGAAGATGTCAATCATCATCCGTGATATGATGGCCGGCAATCCCAAGTTGAAAGAACTTGGCTTCGGCGAGGAAGCTGTCGGAAGAAACGCGATCGCGGGCGGTTTCCAGGGCCAGCGCCAGTGGACGGATCATTGGCCGAACGGCGATGTCGCTGAGGTTATGTGCAATAGCTCGTTCAACTGGAACGGAAAGAAGATGCCTCAGATTCTCGCGACAGAAAACGACGCGCTCAACGGCATCTGCATGCTCTTCCAGTGGCTCTTGACGAACAAGGCTTCGATGTTCGCGGATGTACGCACGTATTGGAGCGACTCCGCTGTCAAGCGCGCTACAGGCAAGGGCTTGCCGAAAGAGGCTAAGGCGGGCATCATCCACCTCATCAATTCCGGCTCCTGCTGCCTTGACGCCGCGGGCGAAATGAAAGAGAAGGGCAAGAGCGTCTTTAAGAATTGGTGGGAAGTGACCCAGAAGGATATCGACGCGACGCTTAAGGCTACCAAGTGGGTTCCCGCAGGCGTTGAGTATTTCCGCGGCGGCGGCTTCAGTTCGTCGTTCACGACTCCCAAGGGGATGCCGCTTACGATGATCCGTCTTGCGCTCGTTAAAGGTCAGGGGCCCGTGCTTCAGATCGCTGAGGGCTGGTCTGTTTCGCTTGATGCCAAGCAGCAGGAAACCTTGATGCTTCGCACCAACCCCGAATGGCCATGCACATGGTTTACGCCGCGCCTTACAGGAAAGGGCTTCTTCAAAGATGTCTACTCTGTGATGAACGCCTGGGCCGCAAACCACGGCGCTATCGCCTACGGTCACATCGGCGCTGATCTTATCACGCTTGCTTCGATGCTCCGCATCCCTGTAGCGATGCACAACGTCAGCGAAGAGAAGGTGTTCCAGCCGCATTGCTGGGGTCTCTTCGGTTCGAGCGAAGATCCTACGGGCGCCGATTATCGCGCTTGTAAGAATTTCGGCCCTCTCTATGCCACAAATCGATAAGGCGTAAAAATGAAAAATAAAATCGCAGTAGTTGACAAAAAGTTCCTCGGCATCTTTTCGATGCTTGTCGCATGCTTTGCCCTTTGGGGATTGCTGAACAATATGACCGACAATCTCGTGCCCGCTTTCCAGCGTATTTTTACGATGGATCAGTCAAAGGCCGGGCTTGTGCAGGTTGCATTCTATGGAGCTTATGCGGTACTTGCGATTTTCGCAAGCGTCCTTGCGCAGGAGTTATCCTACCGCAAGGGCGTCTTGATAGGATTGGCGATTTATATTTTAGGGGCCTTGCTGTACATTCCCGCCTGCGTCGCGAAATCGTTCGACATTTATTTTGTCGCGATTTTTATCGTTGCGGCGGGGTGTTCGCTTCTGGAAACGACGTGCAATCCTTATATTTTGTCGCTGGGCGACAGTCAGACGGCGGTAAGACGTCTTAATTTCGCCCAGATGTTCAATCCTGTAGGTTCTATGCTCGGTATAGTTCTTGCGCAGCAGTTGATTCTTTCCAACCTGAATCCCGCTACTGCAGAAGAGCGCGCTCAGATGCCGAAGGCTCAGCTTGACGCCATAATCAATCATGAACTCTTCTGGGTGTGCGCCCCGTATGTGGGCCTTTGCGTGATAGCGGCTTTAATTTGGTTTTTCTTTTTAAGATCGCGTGATGAGCAATCTTCTTCTTCAGGTGCGATGACGCGCGTTCTCATCGCAGCTCTTTTTTCAACGATTCCGCTGGTGGTGCTTTATTTCCTTTTCCCGCAGATGAATAAGATCGCGTGGATACTCGTTGGATGTTTAGGCCCCGTCGCCTATGTTCTTATCACGCCCACTTATAGAGGGATGCTTAAAACGCTCCTCTCGACGCCCCGTTATTGGTGCGGTGTTATCGCGCAGTTCTTCTATGTCGGCGTGCAGATCGCCGCATGGACGTGGCTTAACGTTTATTGTCAGCGCGAGCTTGGCGTAACCCCGGCGGATGCGGCTATATATTATACTATAGCAATTGTGCTTTTCATTGTTTGCAGGTGGGTAGCTACCTTCCTCATGAAGTATTTTAACCCCGCGAAGATGATGGCGCTTTTTGCCGTGGCGGCCGTCATATCGACGCTCGGAGTTGTATATTTGCCTACGCAAGTCATCTTTACCGTCGGAAAGTTTCCGTTCAGCTGGAATATCATTTGCCTCGTCGCCATGAGCGGCTTTATGTCGCTTATGTTCCCCACCATTTACGGTATAGCGCTTGGCAATCTCGATCAGAAAGCCGTTAAATTAGGGGCGGCCGGTTTGATTATGGCGATTCTGGGCGGGGCGATCATTACGCCTTGGATGGCCAACATTATAGGAGATGCCTCATCTATCTTCACGTCTCTCGTGCCGAATGCGTCGACGGAATGGAGCCCCGACTTAAAGCTTTCACAGGCGACGCTGCGCGCATCGTTCTTTGTGCCGGCCATCTGCTTTGCCGTCGTAGGACTTTATGCGTTTATTTTCCGCGGTTCGAAGCGTTAAGTTTCGGCGCAGATCTCCGGCTTTCACGTTATGGGCTTTTATCGCGTTTTTCGCGATAATTGCCCTGAGCGTTTTTTTTAAACGGGAGCAGAGTGTTTTTCCGAAACAGAAATCCGTCAATCGGAAGGACCCTACGGTATTTAAGGTTACCGGCTATTGCAATTGCGGAAAGTGCTGCGGCTGGAGCCGCAATTTCTTCGGCTTAGGCCAGAGCGTCTACAATTACGGGCCCCTTAAGGGCAAGCCTAAAAAAGTAGGTTTGACGTCGTCCGGTAAAATGGCCTCGCGCGGAACGGTCGCCGCCGATTTGAAACAATTCAAGTACGGCGACAGGCTCTACATACCGGGCTACGGAGTCGGGCGAGTGGAAGATATAGGCGGCGCGATAAAGGGCAGGCACATCGATATCTGGTTTCCGAGCCATGAAGAGGCTCTTCGCTGGGGAGTGAAGTGGCTAAAAGTAAGAAAAGTTTTAGATTAGCTTCTTTTCACTTTGCTAATAGAGTTATGGGTATGAAAAAATCGCAGCTTAAATAAGCCGCGATTTTTTTTTATTGGTTCAGTCAAGAAACTTAGGCTTCGACGATCGTCACAACCTTGCCGTCCTTGATGAATTTCACCTTGCCCTCTTTGAGAGCGAAGAGTGTGAAGTCACGACCCTGACCGACATTCTTGCCGGGGTGGATCTTCGTGCCGCGCTGGCGGACAATGATGGAGCCTGCCTTGAGGAGCTGGCCGTCATAAGCCTTGACACCCAAATACTTAGGGTTGGAGTCGCGACCGTTACGTGCAGATGCTGCAGATGCCATGGTAAAACCTCCTTAGGCGATAGCCTTGACGGTAGCGACCGTGAGTTCCTGACGGTGGCCGACTTTACGACGATCGCCTTTGCGGCGCTTCATCTTGAAGTTGACAACCTTCTGACCGCGCTTGTGGCCATCGACCACGAGCGTCACCTTCGCACCCTCTACGTAAGGGGCACCAACCTTGAGCGTCTCACCATCGGAGAGCGCACAAACGGTGTCAAGAACGACTTCCTGACCCACTTCGACCGAGAGCTTTTCAATCTCGATCTTCTGACCGGCCTTAACAAGCACCTGCTTGCCGCCAGTTTCGAGAACAGCGTATGCTTCCATTTTTATTTACCTTTTTTATTCTCGTTTTCCTTGTGAAGAACTTTCTCCACGAAAAACTGAGAGCTGATATTATACTATAATCAGCCCTTATGCGTCAATAGGATGATTTTTCAATAATTTCGTGGTATAATTTCGGCATGGGATTTTTTAAAGCATACGATATGCGCGGTACATTCGGGGTCGATTTCGATCTTCCTCTCGTGCGCAAAATAGGCTCGGCGCTCGTTAAAGTCGTCGGGGGTGGGCGTTGGCTTGTCGGCTATGACTGCCGTGAAACGAGCGAATCGATTCGAGATGCTCTCGTGGAGGCTTTGCGCGAAGCTGGTGCAGAGGTGACAGATATGGGGCTTTGCACCACGCCGATGCTGTATTACTTTACGGTCGCCGATGATTTCGACGCTTCCGTCATGATCACGGCAAGTCACAATCCTCCTACCGACAACGGGCTTAAGGTCTCGCGCAAGGGCGCTGTTCCCGTAGGGTATTTAGACGGGCTTAACGAGGTCGAGCGCATAGTAAACGGGAAAGGGGAATGAGTATGGATTATATTTCGCGGTACGTTTCGTGGATGAAAGAGAGGTCTCCCGATTTCGGAAATCTCGATTTTGCGGTAGATTGCTCATGCGGCATGGCTTCGCTTCTTGTGCATCGTCTTTTCCCTTCGGCTCATATCATAAATGACGTTTTAGACGGGAGATTCCCCGCCCATAGCCCAAATCCGCTCAATCCTCAGGCTCGCGAGCAGCTCTCAGGCCTAGTCCGTGAAAAGAAACTCGATTGCGGCGTTATATTTGACGGCGATGCCGACAGATGTATGTTCGTCGATGAGCACGGAGATTTCGTCCAGTGCGATTACCTTATTCCCCTTGTCGCTAAGGGTGTTATGCGAGGCTCGTCGCTTGAAGGCGAGAAGGTTATTCATGATATACGCACTTCACGCGGAGCCATTGAAGCGATGAAGGAGCTTGGCGCTCAATGCATAATGGTGCCTGTGGGGCATGCTTTTGCAAAACCGGCTTTGAGGCAGACGCAGGCGGTCTGCGGCGGAGAATTGGCGGGGCATTACTATTTTCGTGAATTTAACTGCTGCGATTCAGGTATTCTTGCGGCCTTATTGATTCTCGGAGAAATCGCATCTGCTAAGCGCAAAGGCCTTTCGTTTTCGCAGCTGATGTCTCCAATCTCTGGGCGTTATGCCAATTCGGGAGAGCTTAATTACCGTATTGAAGATAAAGATATGGCGCTTAAAAGGGTTTTGGAGAGCGCGAAAGCTAATTTAGGCGAAGAGATCGCCAGAAGCGACATAGACGGGGTTAGAGTTGAATATAATGATGGCTGGTTTAATGTAAGAAAGTCAAATACCGAGCCGTATCTGCGTATGATTATCGAGTGCGACAGTTTAGAGCGCCTGTCTAAATGGCGCAAAATTCTTGAGTCTGCGCTATATTTGCATAATACGACATCTATTTGATACAATATGCGCCTATGCCGTTATTTGTACCAAAAGATAGAAAATCGCTTTTCCGTCAGTTTTTGGCGGGAATGTACGATGCTGTAATCATAACCGATCCGAGCGGTCATATCATCGAAATAAACGAACGTGCCGTCGAGCACTTCGGCTACGATCAGGACGAGGTTATAGACCGTCACATATCCATGTATATTCCCGGTCTTACGACTGATGTCGTAAAGCGAATCCGCAAGGGTATCGAAGGTGAGCGGCATGTAATAGTAGATGCTAACGGAAAGACGAAAGACGGAAATAAGATCGCCTGTGAAGTCGCCGTTTCCATGATTGATCTCATGAACCCCGGCGATCTCGTCTTTAC
>JAEIGA010008136.1_pt1 | contig 15899 bp, 13 predicted proteins | sample 9270691 | NCBI WGS metagenome assembly JAEIGA01 (sample SAMN17057246, study PRJNA624740) | gut metagenome | biome: biome; isolation source: fecal sample | host: Bos grunniens | place: China: Xizang | collected 2019
ACGCGCAAGAAGAAAGAAGGTTTTGAAGCTTGCCAAGGGTAACTTTGGTTCAAGGGGAAACGTATGGACAGTTGCGAAAAATACTGTCGAGAAGGGTTTGCAGTTTGCATACACTCACCGTCGTGAGAAGAAGAGAAATTACCGTTCATTGTGGATCGTTCGTATCAACGCTGCAGTTCGTATGTACGGTATGACTTATTCAGAGTTCATCGGTAAGATGAACCAGAAGGGTATTGCCCTCAACCGTAAGGTTTTGGCAGACCTTGCTCTCAATGAGCCTAAGGCATTTGAGGCAATCGTTAATGCAGTTAAATAGTATTCCTTACACTATATAAGGAGAAGCCCCACACCATCGGTGTGGGGCTTATTTTTTGTTATTGGGTAATTTTATGCCCTGTTGTAGGATAGTCAGATTGTCGTATGACTATCTAAAAGTGGTGAGTTCCCTTACAATCTGCTGCATATCTGCATATTGCTCCTCCATGCTTGTGAGCAACCTGTATTGTGCATGCGTGCGGACAAGGTTGTGGGTGGGGTAGGCAATTTTGTAGTATCTGTCGCCGTCGATGTAGTCCATAAGGAAGCGCAAGACCTGCTCATAGGTGATATAGAGTGCCGAGAATGCCAGCCACTCTCTCTCGGTATCGGTCATCGATGCGTTGCGCTCTGAGAGGTAGCCGTATGTGTAGTGGCGGAAGGTATCGATGTTCATCGATACGTTATCGAGGTTGGTATCATCCTCTGCGCCTGTATTGGTGCATGAGCGTATTGCGTCACCAAAGTCGTTGAGTGAGGTGCTGCTCATGACCGTGTCGAGGTCGATAACACACAACACATCGTCGTGCTCATCGAAGAGTATGTTGCTTAGCTTGGTGTCGTTGTGTGTGACGCGCATGGGTAGCTCGCCACGCTCCACCATGCACCAGAAATCGAGCATCTGCGCTCTGCGCGACTCTATCCACTCTATCTCCGTTGCGAGCTCTGCCTTGCGGCCTGCTCGGTCTTTGCTGAGAGTGTCGTCCCACTGCTCGAGGCGGTAGCGCATATTGTGAAAGCCCTTGATTACCTCCGCCAGTGGCTCGTCGAAGTCGGCAAGCATAGCCTGAAAACGACCAATGCCCTTGCCGCCCATATAGGCGAGACGTGGGGTGTCGGCCTTGTCGTGGGTTACGGAGCCCTCAATATATAGGCATGCTGCCCAGAACTCCTCTCCGTTGGTATGGTATAGCTTGCCATCGTTGGTAGGTACAATGGTCAATACTTCACGCATGGGGTCGCCACCAGCCTCCGCGACCTTCGCCTTGAGGTGTGTGGTTATGCGTGCAATATTATCCATCATCGCTGCTACATCCGGAAAGATGTGGTGGTTCTTGCGTTGCAGGATATAGCGACGCTGCTCCGTAGTTACAATGTATGTATCGTTGATGAAGCCCTCGCCCAGAGGTGTGATATCGGAAACTTGGCCTTCGAAGGCGAACTCATGGGCTATGCTGTGCAAAATATCCATATTACTCTGCAAAGTAGTGTGTTAGACCATCAATCTTGTCCCACTCTCCACGTGTGAAATCGGGTACCTTCACGGGCTTGCTGCCATTCTCGATAGATATGCGCGTAAGCTCTCCCATGCAGCTCCACTCCGCAGCATCATAGACATCCATGTCGAGTGGCAGACCATTGCGCAGACAATAGACAAGACGATAGTCCATGATGAAGTCCATGCCGCCGTGGCCACCTATGCTCATTGAGTACTCCTGCAAAGGTATACCATCAACAAGCTGGCGCTGAACAGGGTGCTTGTATAGCTCTGTCATCTGCTTTACGACATCTGCTGGGGCGAATGAGTGGTGATCGAGTGCCTCGATGTCGGGCATGCCTTGTTCGTCTGTTGCTATGCTCTTGATCTGGTCAAGTTTGAAGGTGTAGCCCGAAACGGGGTACTTATTGGCAAAACCCTCGGTGCCAACAAGCTGATACATACGGCTGTAGGGGCGTGGAGTCATCACGTTGTGCTGCATGTCTATCGTGCATCCGTTCACCGTGCGGATAAGGGTGTTTATCTGATCGCCCTGACGGCAGTTCTCCTCGTTCATAAGCTCCTTGGTGAGCTTCGAGCCGTTGATAGACTTTGTTGACATAGCCACGAGGTAGTCGAGTCTGTCGCCGCGGTGGATGTTCAGAGCCTGACAATTAGGACCTATGCCGTGTGTAGCGTAGATGTCTCCGTTGTGTGCCTGATTGTATTCCAATCGCCAGTTGTCGGCATAGTGCTGCCAGTAGGGTTCGAGGTTGTGGATGTAGGCACCCTCGGCATGGATGATCTCACCAAAGAGACCCTGTTGTGCCATGTATAGTGTTGTGAGCTCGAAGTGGTCGTAGCAGCAGTTCTCGAGAATCATGCAGTGTACGCGGTTGCGTTCCGCAGCGTCAACAAGCCTCCAACACTCCTCAACAGTATTGGCACTTGGTACCTCGATGGCTACGTGCTTGCCATGCTCCATGGCGTACTCAGCAACATCGACATGCAGCTGCCATGGTGTTGCAATATAGACAAGGTCGATGTCATCGCTCTCGCACAGAGCCTTGTAACCCTCGTCACCCGCATAGATTTTTGCTTTAGGCATGCCTGCTCTTTCGAGATATATCTGGCAATGCTCTGCGCGCTCTATATACTTGTCACACAGACCGTTGATTGCCACACCATCGATATATGTGAAGCGCTCAACTGCGCCAGGACCGCGCATGCCAAGGCCGACAAAGCCCACGCGCACGGTGTCCATAGGTGCGGTGCGTAGCTCAAGCACAGAGTGCTGACCCTCGATGCGCATTGGTTCGTCGAGGGTGATGATACCATCGTTGATGCTATAGTTGACGCTCGCTTCGTAGAGCTCGCTTTTCGGGTTGTTGCAGCCTGCAAGAGTTGCGGCAGAAAATAGAAGAAGGGCGAATATCTTAATGCTTCTCATACCTTGAATATTATTAGTTATAGAACAAAGTTACGAATTTTATTTGTATAAAGCGCAGAGTTTATGATATTTTTTCGTGATGCCAAATGGGTGTGCACGCTCTCAGCGAAGAAAAATAAGAATTTCACACCGTTTTTTTTGTGTTATGGCTTGGTGGCACGGACTCTTTTGGGTGACAAAATGTGCGCGATAAGGTCATACTGCTGACAAAATGTCAGTCGTGAAATGGTAAAATGTCAGTTGTGTCATGGCGATGGGGATAAATGTGCCACTTTTTGTGAATTTTTTTATTTGGTACATCATTTGCCTATTACAATTTCGTCAAGCGCAACACAAGGCTTGATGCTAAACGCGAAAATAATAATTAACAAATATAAAAAACTACAATTATGAGCAAGATTATTGGTATTGATTTGGGTACAACAAACTCATGTGTATCTGTAATGGAGGGTAACGAGCCCGTAGTAATTCCTAACGCAGAGGGTCATCGCACAACTCCTTCAGTCGTGGCATTCACAGGTGACGGCGAGCGTAAGGTGGGTGATCCAGCAAAGCGTCAGTCAATCACTAACCCTAAGCGTACTGTGTTCTCTATCAAGCGTTTCATGGGTGAGCGTTACGACAACGTGGCTGCTGATATCGAGCGCGCTCCATACTCAATCGTTAAGGGCGACAACAACACTCCACGCGTGGAGATCGATGGCCGTCAGTACACTCCACAGGAGATCTCGGCTATCACACTCCAGAAGATGAAGAAGACTGCTGAGGACTATCTCGGTCAGGAGGTTACTGAGGCTGTTATCACCGTTCCTGCATACTTCTCTGACTCACAGCGTCAGGCTACCAAGGAGGCGGGTGAGATTGCAGGTTTGAAGGTGCGTCGTATCATCAACGAGCCTACTGCAGCTGCGTTGGCATACGGTCTCGACAAGAAGCAGAACGATATGAAGATTGCGGTATATGACCTTGGTGGTGGTACCTTCGATATCTCTATCCTTGAGCTCGGCGACGGCGTATTCGAGGTTAAGTCAACAAATGGTGATACTCACCTCGGTGGTGACGACTTCGATCACGTGCTTATTGACTACATGGCTGAGGCGTTCAAGGCAGAGCACCACATCGACCTTCGTCAGGATCCTATGGCACTTCAGCGCTTGAAGGAGGCTGCTGAGAAGGCTAAGATTGAGCTCTCTTCAGCTACAACAACCGATATCAACCTCCCATATATCATGCCTGTAAACGGCATTCCTCAGCACCTTGTGATGTCGCTCACACGTGCTAAGTTCGAGCAGCTCTGCGACCACCTCGTACAGAAGACTATCGAGCCTTGCCGCATCGCTCTTCGTGACGCAGGTCTCCAGGCAAGCCAGATTGACGAGGTTATCCTCGTGGGTGGTTCAACTCGTATCCCCGCTATCCAGCGCGTAGTTGAGGAGTTCTTCGGCAAGACTCCTAACCGTTCAGTAAACCCTGATGAGGTTGTTGCTGTAGGTGCTGCAATTCAGGGTGGTGTGCTCACAGGTGAGGTTAAGGATGTCCTCTTGCTCGATGTTACTCCACTTTCACTCGGTATCGAGACTTTGGGTGGTGTGATGACAAAGCTTATCGAGGCTAACACTACAATCCCTACTCGCAAGAGCCAGGTGTTCTCTACTGCTGCGGACAACCAGCCATCTGTAGATATTAACGTATGTCAGGGTGAGCGTGCTATGGCTGCTGACAACAAGTCTATCGGTCGCTTCCACCTCGATGGTATCCCTGCTGCACCACGTGGCGTGCCACAGATTGAGGTATCGTTCGATATCGACGCTAACGGTATCCTTAACGTATCGGCTAAGGACCTCGGCACAGGCAAGGAACAGAAGATTCGTATCGAGGCATCAAGTGGTCTTACTGACGCTGAGATCCAGCGCATGCGCGACGAGGCTAAGGCTAACGAGGAGAAGGATAAGAAGGAGAAGGAGCGTATCGAGAAGATCAACGCTGCCGACTCTAACATCTTCGCAACAGAGAAGCAGCTCAAGGAGTATGGCGATAAGCTTCCTGCTGACAAGAAGGCGGCTATCGAGGATGCCCTCGGCAAGCTCAAGGAGGCTCACAAGGCACAGGATATCGCAGCTATCGACACTGCTATCGAGGCACTCAACGCTGCATGGCAGGCTGCATCACAGGATATCTACGCTCAGCAGCAGGCTCAGCAGCAGGCACAGGGTCAGCCAGGTGCAGACCAGGCAGGCGCACAGCAGCAGGCTCAGCCTGAGGATGTTGAGTTCGAGGAGGTTAAGTAATTTGTCGTGATAGTGGCGCTACTGCGTCACCTCAATCAAAAGCTCGAATGGGACGTACGTTTAAGTACTGCCCATCCGAGCTTTTTTTGCAGTATAAAATAAGGTTAATTTATTGCATTAATCTTCTATCCTTACCCATCTCTCAGACCATTCTAAATATTGAATAGGTGTTGAATGATTAAAGTATAGCCTCTTTATAACTTGGTTCTTGTATGCATTTTCGTATACATATCCTAATTCCGATTTCTTAACCTTAAGAGTTTGAATATTTTTCAAATATATTTCACTTATTGCCTCATATGCTATGCCATCATGAATGTATGCAATAGCATTGATAAGAGATATTGGTGAGTTTTCCTTTAAAAAGTAAATAGTACTATCATTACCATCTATCAGACCATTAATTACATTGTTGTTAATGTATATACTGCGTTCAACATAGAATGTTTCAAATGTCCTATGACAACCTGGAGGAATAATTAGCTCTTCTCCAATAGTTTGAGTTTGAGATATGGTTGTTCCAGATATGTCGCTATGAAAGAGTGTTGAACTGTGTTCCGTAGTACTGGTTGCATGACTTGATGTGTAGGAAGTACCATTAATCGAGAAATTGGATAATGATGATGTGGTGCTCCGTCCTGCGTAATCGTGTACACTACCATTTAATGCAAAATAGGACTTGTTTGTTACTATATATATGTCTTTTTCACTTTTGTTCGTTATTGTAAAAGTGAAGATACCTCCTTCGTTATTGAATTTATAATCAATGCTTAAGATATCATCGTTGTATCGATAATTATAATCGTTCATGATTATATTATCAGAGTGATATGTCGCTATTTGTAAGTGTGAGTAGCAGCCTGTAAACAGTAGAAATGATATAAAAATTAAGATGCGTTTCATGGTATATGAATGTTGGTTATGTCAAAGATAAATAAAATAACTTAAAATTCAAAATATAGTTGACGAAAGTTGAAATGTCGTTATGGGAATTGTTTAAATTTAGTGAGGCGAGTAAATAATAAGAATTATTTACTATCTTTGTGCGTAATATACAAATAAATAGAATATAGTATGAAATGTGCAATTATAGGTCACGGTAAGATGGGTCGTGAGATTGAGCGTATCCTTGAGGAGCGCGGTCACAGCGTGGCGTTAATCATAGACGAGGCTAATGCCAATGAGCTTACAGCTGAGAACCTCAAAGGCGTAGATGTATGCTTCGAGTTCACAACACCTGATACGGCGACAGCTAATGTGCGTACGGTGCTTGAGGCTGGTGGCAGGGTAGTGTGTGGCACGACAGGCTGGCTTGAGAACCTCGCCGAGATGAAGGAGAAGGCAACAACGATGGGTGGTGCGCTATTCTATGCATCAAACTTCTCTATCGGCGTAAACCTTATGTTCAAGCTCAACAAACGCCTTGCAGAGTTGATGAACCAGCATCCCGAGTATGATGTTCGCATCGAGGAGACTCACCACATGTGGAAGAAGGATGCTCCCAGTGGTACTGCTATCACGCTTGCCGAGGGTATCATTGACAACCTTGACCGTAAGAGTGAGTGGGTGAATGAGAAGCCACAGTTCGCTGAGCAGCTTGAGATTGAGTCGTTCCGTGAGGGTATGGTACCAGGTATTCACACTATCACCTACACCTCGGTAGATGACTTCTTACAGCTCAACCACTCTATCGTAAATCGCCGAGCGTTGGCGTTGGGTGCGGTTGTTGCGGGTGAGTATCTTGCCGATAAGAGCGGTGTGCACACGATGGATGACTTGTTGTAGATTTAACATTTATTCAAGATGAACAAGATTAAAGAACTATACTCAAATATCAAGGGTTGGCTCACTAACCGTTGGGTTGCCTTTGTGTGTGTAGCGCTCGTGGTGTCGCTATTTCTTGTATGGTATGGAGCGTGGTGGGCACTCTTTGTCGCAGTACCTATCATCTACGACTTCTACATTACCAAGCGTATCGCGGGATGGCATAAGCAGTTCTCGGCAAAGTACGCATGGTGGCGTATCGTGTGGGGCGTATGGTGTGCATTGGTCTTTGCAATCATCGTCGGTGTGCTCATCTACATGATTGTATTCAAGTGGAACACCTCCACAGCGATGCTTCTCATTGTCTGTGCTGCGGTCTTTGGTTATGCTCTTTGGAATGAGTTGAAGTGCGAGACAAAGCTTTACGAGTGGCTATACAGTTGGGTGCATGCCATAATCTTTGCTACGGTGGTGGCTACGCTCATTCAGTTATACTGGTTCCAGATGTTCGTAATCCCCACAGGTTCAATGGAGAGTACACTCTTGGCGGGCGATTATATCCTCGTTGATAAGGTGGCGTATGGCCCTCGTGTACCCATGACACCATTGTCGTTCCCCTTTGTGCATAATACCATGCCTCTCAACGACACTAAGTCGTCATTCTCTACGGCATGGCAGCGTGACTATCGCCGATTGGCAGCAACTGACGAGGTTAAGCGTGGTGATGTCGTAGTTTTCAACTTCCCCGAGGGTGATACCGTGGTTTTGGAGATGCCCGCAATGAGCTATTATGAGTTGTTGCGTTCGCCCGAATTGGGCGCTACGGAGAGGGAGCGTCGCGCCAAACTGCTGAATAACTACACAATAGCCGTACGCCCCTTGGATAAGAAGGAGAACTACATCAAGCGCTGTGTGGCTGTGGCGGGCGACTCGTTGAAGATTGTCGATGGTGTGGTATATACCGATGGCGTAGCGGAGAAGTATGTTCCCAAGCGTCAGTATTCATACATCAGTGGTAAGACACGCAGACCTCTCAGCGCAATTGTAGACTATGGTGGTGTGTTGGCTCCTGCGCCAATCACGGATGATGCTATTGGTCAGTATGCCGACGAAGAACCTATCAAGGCGGGATATACAGATGCTGGTTATCTTATTCCCCACCTCAAGGAGGGTGACACCGCAGAGTGGAATCTCGATAACTTCGGCCCTATATGGGTGCCTAAAGCGGGTGCAACAATCGAACTCACTCCTGAGAATATGGCACTCTATGGTCGTTGCATTGCCGTGTATGAGCAGCGTGCCGTGAAGCAGCAGGATGGTAAGGTATATATCGATGGTGTTGAGACCACAGAGTACACCTTCCTCATGGACTACTACTTTATGATGGGTGATAATCGTCATGGCTCGCTCGACTCACGCTTCTGGGGCTTTGTGCCTGAGGATCACATTGTGGGTAAGGCATCGTTTGTTTGGTTCTCGGTAGACCCCAATGGTGAGGGTGTACGCTGGGAGCGTATATTCACAAAGATTGAGTAATTGTGGCAGCAGATAGTTTCAAAACCATAGCCCGCGCTACGGAGACGACCTATCGTCAGCTTAGTAGCAAGTTCTTGGTCTACGCCTACCCCGTTGAGACTGAGGCGGAGATCAAAGAGCACCTCGACGCCCTGCGCAAGAGGTGGTTCGATGCTACGCATCATTGCTACGCTTGGCGCTTGGGTCCTCATGGTGAGCAGTTCAGGGCAAATGATGATGGCGAGCCCTCGTCAACAGCGGGTAAGCCCATCCTCGGTCAGCTATTGTCGCACGAGGTGACCAATTGCCTTGTTGTCGTTGTGCGTTACTTTGGTGGCACGAAGCTCGGAGTACCGGGACTTATTGCTGCGTATAAGGAGTCCACGGCGCTTGTGTTGGCGGAGTGTGAGATTATTGAGAAGACGGTGGATGTCACTGTCGATGTTGAGTTCTCATACTTTGTTATGAACGATATCATGCGCATTGTCAAGGATTTGCAGCCACGTGTTGTGAGCCAGGAGTTTGATAACGCCTGCAAGATGCGATTGCTGGTTCGTGAGTCGGAGTCGGCAGAGCTTATCGGCAGACTTAGCAAGGTTGATGGTGCAACTGTTGAGGCTAATTAATAATGGATAACAAGATAGTCATAAAGGGTGCGAGGGTGCATAACCTCAAGAATGTGGATGTCGAAATTCCGCACAACAAGCTGGTGGTAGTCACTGGCTTGTCGGGCTCGGGAAAGTCAACACTTGCATTCGATACCATCTTTGCCGAGGGTCAGCGTCGTTATGTGGAGAGCCTCTCGGCCTATGCACGTCAGTTCCTTGGACGTGTCGAGAAACCTGATGTGGATATGATTGAGGGCATCGCCCCCGCAATCGCCATTGAGCAGAAGGTCATTTCGCGCAATCCGCGCTCTACGGTTGGTACGACAACAGAGATTTACGACTATTTGAAACTGCTCTTTGCCCGTATCGGCCGCACATATTCACCCACTACGGGACTTGAAATACGTTGCTATGAGGTTGATGATGTGGTAGATAGAGTGCTATCAATGAGTGATGGCGAGCGCCTTGTTGTCGCTGCACCACTGCTGTTAAAGCAGTCGGAGGGCATCGTTGAGCGCATCCTCACACTTATGGAGGATGGTGTCAACAGGGTGCGCTATCGTGGTGAGGTCATGCTCGTTGAGGAGTTTATGCCCCATGTGAGCGCCGATATGTCGCTCGGCGATTTGATGATTGTTGTCGATCGCATTATCATCAGCCACGAGCAGGATGTGGTATCGCGTATCACGGACTCTGTGGCACGAGCCATGGGCTATGGCTCTGGCGTTGTGCATCTTATCGTTGGCGATAGTGTAGAGACCTATTCGTCTCGCTACGATGAGGATGGCGTTATCTTTGAACGCCCTACGGAGCATCTCTTTTCGTTCAATAACCCCGTTGGTGCATGCCCCGTGTGCGAGGGCTATGGCAAGGTTATGGGCATCGACGAGAACCTTGTTGTGCCCGACAAGTCGAAGAGTGTCTATGAGGGTGCTGTGGTATGCTGGAATGGCGTTACTATGAGCCGCTGGAAGCAGGACGTTGTGCTCAATGCCGCAAAGTGTAACTTCCCGATACATACCCCATATCACGCTCTTACTGACGCGCAGCGAGATATGCTGTGGCATGGTACGGAGTTCTTCTATGGTATTGATGCCTTCTTTGATTATGTTGACACACAACGACATAAGGTGCAGTATCGTGTACTGAAGTCGCGATATATGGGTAAGACCCTATGTCCCGAGTGTCGTGGTACGCGCCTTAAGCGCGAGGCTCTGTTTGTCAAGGTGGGCGGACGTAATATCGCCGAATTAGTGCAGATGACCGTTGGTGAGTTGTCGAAGTTTTTTGCCGAGTTGCAACTCGATGAACACGATGCAAAGACGGCTGAGCGAGTATTGAAGGAGATTTGCAATCGTCTCGGCTATCTTATGGAGGTTGGTCTGCACTATCTTACACTCGATCGCCTGTCGGTGACATTGTCGGGCGGTGAGTCGCAGCGTATAAACCTGTCAACGTCGTTGGGCAGCAATCTTGTTGGCTCAATGTATATCCTCGATGAGCCAAGCATAGGATTGCACCCGAGAGATACAAACCGCCTTATCGGTGTGTTGAAGCAGTTGCGCGACTTGGATAATACGGTTATAGTCGTGGAGCATGAGGAGGAGGTTATGCGTGCCGCTGACTGGATTGTGGATATAGGCCCCGAGGCTGGTATATGTGGCGGTGAGGTTGTCTATAATGGTCCTGCGGACAGGGTCTGCGAGGCGAAAAACTCACTTACGGCAGACTACCTCACGCGCCGTCGTACTATTGAGATTCCATCGCGTCGTCGTGCCCATGCAGGTGTTGTTAGGGTGCGTGGAGCAAGACATAACAACCTTAAAAACATAGATGTAGAGATTCCGCTTGGTGTGCTTACGTGCATCACTGGAGTCTCGGGCTCGGGTAAGTCGTCGCTGGCTGATGACGTGCTCTTCCCTGCGCTCAAGCGCATACTCTCGGAGACCACGCTTACGCCCGGAGACCACGATGGTGTAGATGTGGATGCGCGTCAGTTGCAGAGTGTGGAGATGGTGTCGCAGTCACCTATCGGAAAGTCAACGCGCTCCAACCCCGTGACATATATCAAGGCCTACGATGAGATACGAAAGCTCTTTGCCGACCAGCCCTACGCGAAGCATACGGGCATTGCGGCTACGTCCTTCTCGTTCAATATGCCTGGTGGCCGTTGCGAGGAGTGTGAGGGTGAGGGTGTCATCAAGGTGGGCATGCAGTTTATGGCAGATGTCGAGCTGCAGTGCGAGGCGTGTGGTGGCATGCGCTTCAAGCCCGAGATTCTGGAGGTTAAGTATCGCGGAAAAAACATATTCGACATATTGTCCATGTCTGTGGATGAGGCTGTTGAGTTCTTCGGTGAGGATAGGACGAACAGCACCTGCAAGCGTATCGTCGAGCGCATCCTGCCCTTGCAGCAGGTGGGTCTCGGATATATTAAGCTGGGTCAGTCGTCGTCAACACTCTCGGGTGGTGAGTCACAGCGTGTTAAGCTCGCGTCGTTCCTCACGAAGGATAAGTCCACGGAGCGCGTGATGTTCATCTTCGACGAGCCGACAACGGGTCTGCATTTCCATGATATACGCCGTCTGTTGAGTGCCTTCGATGCACTCATCGAGCGCGGTCATAGTGTGGTTGTCGTGGAGCATAACATGGATGTCATCAAGTGTGCCGACTGGGTCATTGACCTCGGCCCCGATGCGGGTGCAGATGGTGGCAGGGTGGTCTATACCGGTACGCCTGAGGGACTTATGGAGTGCAGTGAGAGCTACACTGGTCAATATTTACGCAAGCATCAAGAATGAAAGAGTTTGAAACATATACACTCTCCAATGGCGTAAGAGGCATTCACCGTCAGGTGCGCAGTGGCGTTACGCACTGTGCGCTGGTTGTAAATGCGGGCTCACGCGATGAGCATCGTGGAGAGTATGGCATTGCTCACTTTGTGGAGCACGCCCTGTTTAAGGGTACTGAACGCCGCAAGGCACATCAGGTCAACTGCCGATTGGAAAACCTCGGTGGAGAGCTTAATGCCTACACAACAAAGGAGGATACAACGCTTCATGCAACAGTGTTGCGTCGCGATTTTGCGCGCGCGGTGGAACTTATTGGCGACGTGATGTTCAACTCTACGTTCCCCGAGCGCGAGCTGGCAAAGGAGCGTGAGGTCATTGCCGACGAGATTAACTCGTATAAGGATTCGCCCTCGGAGCGTATCTATGACGACTTCGAGGACATGATATTCAGGGGCTCGGAGCTGGGACATAACATACTTGGTTCGAAGGCTACTATCGCACGCCTTTCAACCGAGAATATGCACAACTTTGTCAAACGCACCTATACCACCGACCAGATGGTCTTCTCTTCTATTGGTAATTTCTCTGCGGCTACGGCACAGAGTGTTGCGGAGCGTTATATCGGTGGCTTCGCGCCCACGCATCGCGAGTTTGAGCGTGTTGCCCCTATTGAATATGAGGCCTTCGATCAGCGACTCTCGCGCCATACCCATCAGGCACATGGCATCATCGGCACGCGCGGCTACGGCATACGCGATGAGCGTCGTCTGCCCCTGGCTTTGGCTCTGAATATTTTGGGTGGTCCTTCGGCTAACTCGTTGCTTAACATCTTGTTGCGCGAGAAACATGGCTTGTCATATAATGTTGAGGCGACATATACGCCCTACTCCGATACGGGCATCGTGGGCATCTATTTCTCTTCGGACCACGACAATGCTGCGCAGTGTGTAGAACTTATTGAGCGCGAGGTGCAGCGTCTGTGCAGTGAGCATATCACGCCTCGCCGTTTGGCTATTGCCAAGCGTCAGTTTGTAGCGCAGATGGCGATATCTATGGAGGCGAACGAGGGTTATATGTTGGGTGCGGGTAAGAGTTTTTTACTATACAAAGATATAGACACTCTGGAGGAGGCCTATAAGAAGGTTATGGCAATCACAGCGACGCAGATATGCGATGTCGCGGCAGATTGTCTTGGTAACCTGTCACGATTGATTTATAAGTAGTTATGGATAAGTTAGAACAGTATATTTTGGACAATACAAAGCCCGAGGAGGAGCTTATGCACCGCCTTGAGCGCGAGACATATCTGCGCGTTATCAACCCCCGAATGATATCGGGACACCTGCAAGGAAAACTTCTCGAGATGCTCGTGCGCATGATGCGCCCCAAGCGCGTACTGGAGATAGGTACGTTCACGGGCTACTCGGCATTGAGCATCGCGCGAGGCCTGGATGATGACGCAATACTCGACACCATAGAGGTGGATGACGAGCTTGAGGATATCGCGGCTAAGTACTTCGAGCAGTCGGAGTATGGACACCGCATACGCCAGCACGTAGGCTCGGCGCTCGATGTTGTGCCACGCTTGGGTGAGGTTTACGACATGGTCTTCATCGATGGCGACAAGCGCGAGTACCCCGCCTACTACAATATGCTTATGGATGGTGGCTATGTGCGTAGCGGCTCGGTGATGCTGGCAGACAACATCTTGTGGTATGGCAAGGTTGCGGAGCCCATAGCGCATAACGACAAGCACACGGAGGCTATCGTTGAGTTTAATCGCATGGTTGCCGATGACCCCCGCGTGGATAATGTGATTGTTCCGATACGTGACGGAATTAACATGATAATGGTAAAATAAAATAGGTGGCGTGAGCCACCTATTTTATTTATTGCCAATGTATTACTACTGCTTCTTCTTGTCTATAAGCTCGGTGAGTGAGCCGAGTGCGCCAACGAGGTTGCTCGCCTCGAATGGCAGGAATACGGTCTTGGCCTGGTTGCCAGCGCCGATCTCCTTGAGCGTCTCGACATACTTGGTGAGAAGCATGTAGGTTGCGGGGTCGGTCTTTGACTCTGCGATGGCTTCTGCAACCTTGCGGATAGCCTCCGCCTCGGCTGTTGCCTGCAACACCTTTGCATCTGCCTCACCCTGAGCCTTCAAAATCTGTGTCTGCTTCTCGGCCTCTGCCTGGTTGATCTGCGACTCCTTCTCACCCTCAGACTGCAAGATCATAGCCTCCTTCTGACCCTTTGCCTCGAGGACCTTGGCACGGCGCTCACGCTCTGCCTGCATCTGCTGCTCCATGGCGCGACGTACCGATTCGGGAGGTGTAATATCCTGCAACTCAACGCGATTTACCTTCACGCCCCACTTGTTTGTCGCCTCATCCAAGACGATGCGCAACTTCGAGTTGATGGTGTCGCGCGAGGTGAGCGTCTCGTCGAGCTCCAACTCGCCAATCACATTACGCAGGGTTGTCTGCGTGAGCTTCTCGATGGCGTTTGGAAGGTTGTCAATCTCATATACAGACTTTACGGGGTCTACAATCTGGAAGTAGAGCAGCGCGTTGATGGTTGTCGTAACGTTATCCTTGGTAATCACGCTCTGCTTGTCGAAGTCGTAGACCTGCTCACGAAGGTCGATGCGCGATGTGGGCTTGATGATGGCGAACTTCTGACCGTTCACTACTGTCTCGTTGCGCTGCCACACCTCGCGTGCGCGGTCGATGATTGGCAGAAGGTAGTTTACGCCCGACTTAAGTGTTCTGTCGTAGCGACCCAGACGCTCAACAACGCGGGTCTCGGACTGAGGAACAATCATAAGGCCTTTGAGTACGTATATCACTGCGATAAGGGCAATGATAATGACAATGGTTAATGCTGAAAACTCAAAATTCATAGTTATAACTGTTTAACGGTTAAAATCACACTATCACGATCTACCACCTCGATCTTTGTGCCCTTGGGTAATCTGCTGTTGTCCTGAGACTTAGCGCGCCAATCTACGCCGTCAATCATCACGCGGCCGTTGTCGTCATTCGCCTCAATATCCACGCACACCACGCCATGCTTGCCGATGATGGCGTCGGCATTTGTGATGACCTTCTCGCCCTTGCGATAGAGGAGTCGTTTGAGGATGGGTCGCACGCCGATAAGCGCGATGATAGATACTACGGCAAATACGATAAACTGCATCTCGAGGCTACAATCAAGGAGTGCTGCGACGGCGCTGCCCAATGCTCCGATTGAGAGACATATAACGGCGAAGCCGGCGGTAAAGAGTTCCACGATGAAGAACAGGAGTGCCGCGAGCACCCAATAAAGCCAAATATCCATACTTTAAAAGAGTTTTAGTGCGTTATGGTACAATGAAGTTGATCACATTAAATCTTCTTCAAAATTAAATATTTTTTTTGAGTCGAGCAATACTCTTGCCCTATAAAATTTGAGATGATAAAAAATATGGCCTAAGGAGGTGTAAAATGCCGAAATTATTTATATATTTGTATGATTGAACTATACATAACTGAAACCTAAAATAAAAATAGCATGATACGTCACATTGTTATGTGGAAGTTCCGCCGCGATTTGGCAGAGACACCACAGCAGATTGCCCAGGAGATGAAGAGCCGCCTCGAGGCATTGAATGGTAAGATTGAGGGCCTTTTGCGTGCCGAGGTGGGCGTGAACATCAAGGAGACAGCATCCTCATACGATGCGGTGCTTACAGCCGATTTCGAGTCGTGGGAGGCTATGGAGGCATACAAGGTAAATCCCCTTCATGTCGTGATTAGCGACTACTGCAAGGAGCGTCGACTCGAAAGAGTAGATGTCGACTATAACCTATAATTTGTTGTGATAAGGGCGCATCTGCGGCATCGAGCTTGTCCGCTAAATGCTCACATACGCTTTAGTATGCTCCGCTTTATCGGACTGCGACTCGCTACCACATCTGCAACCCTTCTG
>JAEIGA010008137.1_pt1 | contig 15898 bp, 16 predicted proteins | sample 9270691 | NCBI WGS metagenome assembly JAEIGA01 (sample SAMN17057246, study PRJNA624740) | gut metagenome | biome: biome; isolation source: fecal sample | host: Bos grunniens | place: China: Xizang | collected 2019
CCAATGGTATCCATCCTATGCCATATTCGGTGTCGTCTTTTGTGGGTGGAAGTTTTATGAGTGCCTTATCCTCCTTCTTGCTCAGGCGCGAGGGTATCATAAATAGTGATATACCCCAATCGAAGAAGAGATAGAATTTCTCTACTCTCACCTTGAAAATCTTAGAGAACAGATAGTGACCAAACTCGTGTATTAGTATCAGAATACTCAGTGACAGTATCAACTGAAGCGCACGTATGAAAAATATCTCCATTTCTATTTTCTTTTTTTGTTTTAATATTAACTAGGTTGTAATTTCTTAAATCCAATTATCGGCCATCTTGCGAACCTCGGCATCTGTTGCTATGTAGTCGTCGAGGGTGGGCTTGATGGTAAAGTTTGCACTCTGCATAGCGCGCTCTATTATGCGGCTCATATCGGTGAACTTAATGCGGTCGGCAAGGAATGCGGCAACGCACACCTCGTTGGCGGCATTTACCACGCAGGGCATATTGCCACCCATTGCCAATGCGTCGTAGGCGTGGCGCAGGTTGGGGAAAAGCTCAAGGTTGGGCTTTTCAAATGTCAGTTCGCCCAATTTGCCAAAGTCGAGGCGCTCGAACGACGACTTTAAGCGGCTGGGGTAGGAGAGAGCATACATTATGGGCAGGCGCATATCGGGTGTGCCAAGCTGTGCTTTTACTGCACCGTCGGTAAACTGTACCATAGAGTGTATTACCGACTGTGGGTGAACAACCACCTCTATGTCTTTTGCTTCTATGCCAAAGAGCCATTTAGCCTCCATAACCTCGAAGCCTTTATTCATCATTGTGGCCGAGTCGATGGTTATCTTGGCGCCCATACTCCAGTTGGGGTGTTTAAGTGCCTGCTCTTTTGTTACCTTCTCTAACTGCTCGGCGGTAAATGTGCGGAAAGGGCCTCCCGATGCAGTGAGAATCAGTTTCTCTATGCGGTTGTGCTCCTCGCCTGCAAGGCACTGGAATATTGCCGAGTGCTCCGAGTCGACAGGCATAATGGGTACTTTGTACTCGTTGGCGAGGCGTGTGATGAGTTCTCCTGCAACCACCATTGTCTCTTTGTTGGCAAGCGCAATGGCCTTACCTGCTTTGATGGCCTCTATAGTGGGGCGCAATCCCGAGAATCCTACCATAGCTGTTACAACAACGTCTATAGGCTCGGACTGTACAATCTCGCATATTGCTTCGTATCCTGCATATACTTTTATGGGTAGGTCGGCAAGTGCTTCTTTCAGTTTTTCATATTTTGTTTCGTCGGCAATGACAACTGCTTCGGGATTGAATTTGCGTGCTTGTTCAATAAGTTCATCGACGCGACTTTTGGCTGTCAGAGCATATACTTCGAAACATTCGGGATGTTCCTCTACAACCTGTAGTGTCTGTGTGCCTATTGAGCCTGTCGAGCCTAATATCGCAATTGATCTCTTGTTTTCTGTTTTCATAGTTATATTTGTCTCTCTTTATTATCTTTAAAACTTCTTAGAATGCTATATATATGTTGGGGTCGAGTGCCTCGCCTCTGTGCCATAGCTCGAGGTGTAAATAGGGCTTCGAGTGTGTCTCGTTACTGTTCTTTTCGTCGCCCTCTTGGCTTTTCTCTACTGCAATGTCGCTACCGAGGATTGCAATTACATCACCTGCGGTGACCTTGTCGCCCACTCTCTTAAGCAGTCGGTAGCAGCTGCGGTAAACCGAAACAAGTTCTTCGTTATGTTGCAGGGCTATTGTGTAGCCGTCGTTGGCTGTATAGTCGCTCATTATCACTGTGCCGTCCCAAATGGCAAGAACACTCTCGTTGGGATTTTCGGCAATGTCCACTCCGTAGTGTCCCTCTTTGGGGTTAAAGTGCTTTATGAGCATTCCTCGTGTGGGTCGGTGGAAGCTTATTCCTTGTAGTGTACCCACGTTGCTTGCGTGTGAGATAAGGTTGTAGCGCTCGTGTTCCTCATACTCTTTGGTAAACTCCTGCTCAAGAGGAGTGGCGTCAATGGGGTAGTTGGTTGCGTATGTATAGGGCAGTGTGTCGCCTTTTGCTGTGGTGTCAATGCTTGTCTCTATACCTCCATCGAATATCGCCTTTACATTGCTGATGTATCGTCCCTGCTTGTCGACCTCATTTTTCAGTGAGTCTATTGTAAGGGCATAGTTAACGAGCTTTTCGCGTGTGCGGTCATTGGCATATCCGGGCAGATACTCGACAACCGGGGTAAAGACAAGGATTAGATACACAACCCCTATGACTAAAAGCAACGAAAAGAAAAGCGATAGAATTACCCATAATGGCGATACGTAGAAACCGAAAGCATTGTCATACTTACTTTCGTTCTGTATCGTGAGCCTGTACTTGCGTGTGAGCTTGCTCTTGAGTATTCTTTTCTTTTTGTTATTATTCTTATTCTCGTTCTCCATAGGAATTTATATAAGGCCCTCGGGTAGGTTGAATAAAATGTGTCGTTTTTTATGGTCTATTTTCTCGATAAACTCCTCTTGTGCAGGGATGAGTATCTCTTCGTCTCCTCTTTCAATTACAAAAAGGGTGTTTATTGTGCTGTCGTCGATGTCGACAATGCTGCCAAGAGTGCCTGTGTTTGCATCCTCGGTAGTGAATCCTCGAAAATAGCTCCAGCTATAGTTGTCGCTCTCCTCAATCCATTCGCGTGGGATAAATACCTCGCGGTTGGTAAGGAAACGTACCTCATCGGCGCTGTTCATTCGTTCTACTTTGACTATGAGGGTGTCGTTGTTCTTGCTCTTTTTGTATTCAAAGAAGAATGGAACCAATATACCGTCAATCTCAACAGTAACAAAGTCACACTCGTCGCCCAGGGTGAAACTTTCGCCTAAGAGTCCTATCTCGCCTTTTGTGCCGTGAGGCTTAAGGAATTTTCCAAAGTATGTAAAATCGTCTTTTTTTAACATTGTGCTCCTCTCTTATGAACGGGTTATTTTTGCTCCAATCTGGTTGAGGCGCTGTTCAAGGTTCTGATAGCCTCGGTCAATCTGGTCGATATTGTCGATGCGGCTCTGTCCCTCGGCACTCATTGCTGCTATGAGCAGCGCTATTCCTGCGCGAATGTCGGGTGAACTCATCGAGCGTGGACGTAATTTAAACTGTCGGTCGTGGCCTATTACTACAGCGCGGTGAGGGTCGCACAAGAGAATCTGTGCTCCCATATCAATGAGCTTATCGACGAAGAAAAGGCGACTCTCGAACATTTTCTGGTGGATGAGAACGCTTCCCTTTGCTTGGATGGCTGTAACAAGCAGCACGCTCAAAAGGTCGGGGGTCAGTCCCGGCCAAGGGGCATCGCTGATACTCATTATAGAGCCGTCGAGGAACGATTCAATCTCGTAATGCTCCTGCGCGGGAATGAAGATGTCATCGCCCTGCTGCTCGAAATAGACACCTAAGCGTCGGAAACTCTCAGGTATTACACCTAAATTGCCAAATGAGACATCTTTTATTGTTATCTCGCTCTGTGTCATTGCTGCCATACCGATGAAGCTACCTACCTCAATCATATCGGGGAGGGCGCGATGGCGGCAGCCGCCAAGAGATACTACGCCCTCTATTGTGATGAGGTTGCTGGCTATTCCCGAAATCCTTGCACCCATCTTGCACAGCATACGGCACAGCTGTTGTATGTAGGGCTCGCAGGCTGCATTGTATATTGTGGTAGTGCCCTCGGCAAGGGCTGCTGCCATTATAATATTGGCAGTACCTGTTACCGAAGCCTCGTCGAGTAGCATATAACAACCTTTCAGTTTTTTTGCCTCTATGCAATAGATGCCTTTCTCTTCGATGTGATGGAATGAGGCTCCAAGCTTTTGCAGACCAAGCAGGTGGGTGTCAACGCGGCGACGACCTATCTTATCGCCTCCGGGCGTTGAAAGTGTGGCACGTCCGAAACGGGCAAGCAGCGGACCAATGAACATCACCGAGCCGCGCAGCTGGGCGCAACCCTCTATATATTCGTCACTCTCGAGATAATCGAGGTTTATATTGCGTGCCTGAAATGTGTAGCAACCGGGCCCGTTCTTCGACACTGCCACGCCCATATTCATAAGCTGCTGTATGAGGTTGTTTACGTCGGCAATATCGGGGATGTTCTCTATTGTCACCTCTTCGTCGGTGAGCAGGGTGGCGCAAATCTCCTGCAGAACTTCGTTCTTTGCTCCCTGAGGAGTGATGCTGCCTTGCAGTTTGTGTCCTCCCTCTATGATAAATGATGCCATAATCTCTTTTTATTTTGTCGAGGCAGAAGAAATCTTTTGCAACCAAGAATAGTTCTGCCCGAAATTAAAACTCTCTTAATATTTCTTTTTGAACACCTTTTTTCGTTTGGGCTGGTTTCGGCTCTGATAGTCGTTCTTTGTTCCACCCAGACGTATCTCGCCCTCGCTGATATCTATCTTCCCTTTTGAATAGACGCGCAGGTCATCGAAAATACGCTTGTCCTCTACACCATCTTTGTTCCAGGTGATGTAGTTCTTTTTCATCTGAATGAGTATGAGCTCTATGAGTCGGTCGCGCTCCTCGCCATCCTCTAATGTGCAGGCGTGCTCAATCATCTCCTCTACGATGCGGCCATAGTGACGGTGTGTAATCTCGCCTTTCTGGTAGGGTATGCGTGTGGGAGGCTCGGTAAATTTCTCCTCCTTTATTACCTCGACAGGATAGTCAATGTCAAGCGCAAATCCCGACATTATGGCAAGGTGGTCCCACAGTTTCTGTTTGTAGTTGGGTAGTTCGTTGCGCAGATTAGGGAACATACTGCTCATAATCTGTACTATCGTCTCGGCACAGCGCTGACGCTCGTTGCGGTCTTCTATTGTCATTGCGTGGTCGACCATCTTCTGCACCGAGCGTCCATACTCGGGCAGGGGTAGTCTCTTTTGCTTGGTGTTATATTCCATCATAGCTCTTTAGAACTTGCTTTTTCAGATTAATTTTTTGGGTTGTGTGGCAATAAAGTCTTTCAGATAGAAAGGCTCGAAGTAGGCAATATCTTCGAACCGCTCGTCAAGAAAAGCGCGCTCGGCAAGAGGCATCATCCATTTTGCCAATGGGTTGCGGTGGCCGTCAAGGAAACGGGCATTGGGGTGCGTGATAATCTCTTTGCATTTCTCGGCACCGTTGCCAAAAAAGTACACAGGTGCGCGGTCGAGATATTCAGTAAAGCTGTCGCTCTCGACAACCACTGCGCTTGTTGGCATTACTGCGTTAAGGGCGCGGTCGTATACAGTGGCATATACCTCGGTTCGACGCGCGTCTATCATTGGGCAGAATAGTGCATCGTCGGGAATATCGTCATTGAAAAGCACCGGTACGCACATGATTGCTGTGGTGGGTAGTGCTATGAGCGGGAGATTGCGTCCGTAACACACTCCTTTGGCTGTCGATGATGCTATTCGCAGGCTGGTGTAAGAACCGGGACCGCAGCTAAGCGCAATGGCTTCAATTTTTCGTCCTCTATCATCGGCGTATGATATCGCCTCCTCGACAAATGGTGCAAGTACTTTTGCGTGCGAACGCTCTTCGCTGTTCTTTTTTTCGAAAAAAACATCCCCATCTTCGCTCAGCGCCACTGAACAAATTTCGGTAGATGCCTCAATATGTAAAATTACTGCCATTGTTTTATAATCTGGTTTATTGTTTATAAACTCGGGTGTAACCCCGTTTTTTTTCTTTTTGCGAATGTTTTTACATACGAGCAAGAAATACAAAACTTGAATTGATTTTTCAAGGCGTGTGCAGGCGACATTCGCAGTTTAGCGCAAATGTACGAATTTAAAGTGTAATATTATAATAAATAATATTTTTTAATAAAGTATTATAGGCTAAAAAGCGATTAAAATACTCTTCGGGTACAATTTTAGTGCGTATAGCTCTTGTTTGACGATATTTTTAGTATCTTCGCATCATAAATGAAAAATAGCTATGATATATTCAATGACCGGCTACGGTAAGTCCGTAGCACTGTTTCAGGATAAGAAAATTTGTGTCGAGATTCGTTCGCTTAATGGTAAGGCAATGGATCTTTCCACTCGTATGGCACCGCAATACAAGGCCTATGAAATGGATATTAGAGCAATGATTACCGGCCGTCTCGAACGTGGAAAGGTGGATTTTGCGCTATATATAGAGCAGAGCGAAAAGGCTGATACCCCCTCGCTGAACGTTGCTGTTATGCAGTCGTACTTAGAACAGATGCGAGCTGCTGCCGAGGCTACAGGTGTGGCTATGCCCGAAAATGCGATGGAACTGCTCCTGCGTCTGCCCGATGTTGTTACTCGAAAAGAGGTCTACGAGGTTGGCGAGGATGAGTGGCAAATTGTTCGCGAGGCTGTGGAAAAGGCTATTGAGGAACTTATGGATTTTCGTCGTCAAGAGGGTGATGCCTTGTCAAATAAATTCCGAAAAAATATTGAACGTATAGGCGAGCTTCTCGTCTCGGTCGAACCTTATGAAAAAGAGCGCGTCGAGAAGATACGTGCGCGCATTGTCGATAATCTTCAGAAAATGGTTGGTATCGAATACGATAGCAACCGTCTTGAACAGGAGCTTATATATTATATCGAAAAGCTCGATGTAAACGAGGAAAAACAGCGCCTTACCAATCATCTTGAGTATTTTATCGAGATAATGAATGGCCCCATCGGACAGGGTAAGAAATTAGGCTTTATAGCGCAGGAGATGGGCCGTGAAATTAACACTTTAGGCAGCAAAAGCAACAATGCGCAGATGCAGAATATTGTTGTAATGATGAAAGACGAATTGGAGCAGATAAAGGAACAGGTACTTAATGTAATGTAAAAATTAATTACTTATAATTGGCGATTATGAATAAAGGTAAACTTGTTATATTTTCGGCTCCCTCGGGTTCGGGAAAATCGACATTGGTCAATTATCTTATGGAACAGGGGTTGTCGTTCGGTTTCTCAATATCGGCAACCAGCCGACCACCTCGTGGCAACGAGAAGGATGGTGTCGAGTATTTTTTCTTCACTCCCGAGGAATTTAGTGCAAAGATTGCTGCCGATGAGTTTGTAGAGTATGAAGAGGTATATCCCGGACGTTTCTATGGTACGCTGAAATCACAGGTCGAGGAACAGCTCGAACGACAGAACATTCTCTTTGATGTTGATGTTGTAGGAGGTTGTAACCTTAAAAAATATTACGGCGAGCGTGCTTTGTTCATATTTGTGCAGGCTCCATCTATCGAGGTTCTGCGCAGTCGTCTTGTGGGACGCGGCGATACAGCTCCCGAGGAGATTGAAAAGCGTTTGGCGAAGGCCGAACACGAGATGACCTACTCGCAATATGCCGATGAGGTTATCATAAATGATAATCTCGACACTGCAAAAGCGCAGCTTATGACTGTTATAAAGGAATTTCTTGCAAAGTGATACGTTGCTTTTTTATCGGTCGATGGAGCAGAAGATAAGGACAATAATATTCGGCGGTAGCTTCGATCCTATACACGTGGGACATACCGCGCTTGCCGCCGAGGCCCTTCGGCAGAATCTTGCCGACGAGGTGTGGTTTATGGTCTCTCCTCTGAATCCGCATAAGCAGGGACAACAACTCACTCCCGAGGAGCAACGACTCGAGATGGTGCAGTTGGCGATAGAGGACGAACCACGTTTTAAAGCATCTGATTTTGAGTTTACTCTTCCACGACCTTCTTACACGTTACACACTTTGCAGGCACTTGAGGCTGCCTATCCCGAGCGTGAATTCTTGCTGCTTATCGGCGCCGATAATTGGGAGAAATTCGACCGTTGGTATCGCGGGGATTTAATCCTCGAATGCTACCCTATAATAGTATATCCACGAGGTAACGAACAGCAACCATTACTGCCGCAGGGCGTAAAATGGCTGGCTTCGGAGCTGTATGATATAAGTTCGACACAGATACGTGAGTTGGTGGCTTCGGGTGCTGATATTCAAGGCTCTGTATCTCAAAAAGTCTCAGAATATATAAATAAGAATAGATTATACAAATGAAAAGATTCTCTGTAATAACACTTATACTGCTTCTTTTTACTGTTGTGGTTCGTGCACAAGAACCAATTACCAAATATCCCGATATGAGTGATATTTTGCAACAGGTATTTTGCGATTATGTATCTTCTGAGGCCGAGACAAAATATATTGCAGGAAAGCACGGACAGTATATCGGGCAGCTTGTCGATAATACCATTTACGGCTGGGGATACTATCTCACCGACGACGATGCACAGACATTTGGCCAGTTTCGTAAGGGCAAACATATCTTTGGAATAACGATGATGAACGGTTCGGCGCGTGTGGGCTCTGAAGAACATTACGTCGAATATGATTTATCGACAGGAAAAATATCTAAAATGCACAATGTCGAGGGTAATGTAAAGTTGCGCTACCCGTTTATCGATGCCGAGGGGATGAAATCACCATATGGCTTCTACAAGATAACCTACTCGAATGGTGATGTTTACTATGGCGAGACATATAACGGACGTCGTCACGGCTATGGTGTCTATTATTGGACGAATGGCGATTTTTGGTACGGTAAGTATGTAAATGGCTATCGCCAGGGCTTTGGTGCTCTGTTTAAACCCGACCATAAGGTCTTTTACGGTAAATGGATTGGCGATAGAAAGGTTGAATAGACTATAAGTGGTGTATAAGTAAATGTGGATGGCTCATTATCATTTTGAGTCATCCACATTTGTTTATGCCGTTTTTGCAAGAATAATCACGTAAATTGACTATTGAGTGTTATTTTTTTTAGTAAAACAGCGATTATTTTAGAAAAATAATAGGAAAATTCAACAAACTTTGTACTTTTGTAATTCTTAAAGTTGAAATATTAAAAATGACATTATGATAGCTGTTTTAAAGAATGGAGTAACAAAAGCTCAACGCGATAACCTTGTAAAATGGTTGGAGTCGCAGAATGTAAGAGTGCATATATCGGAGGGAGAGGTTCAGACTGTGCTTGGTCTTATTGGCGATACAAGCAAAATTGATATCGATCTTCTCTCGGGGCTCGAAATCATATCAAATGTAACACGAATAAGCGAGCCTTTCAAAAGTGCAAACCGTCGCTTCCACCCCGATGATACTGTGATAGAGGTTGGACAGGGTGAGAATAAGGTAAAGATTGGTGGCGGTAATTTCTGTATAATGGCAGGTCCCTGTTCGGTAGAGTCCGAGGAGCAGATTCTTGCCATTGCACAGTCGGTAAAGGCATCGGGTGCAAATATGTTGCGCGGTGGTGCTTTTAAGCCTCGCACCTCGCCTTACGATTTTCAGGGTCTGCGTGCCGAGGGTCTGCAACTGCTTATCAAGGCACGCGAGGCAATAGGTCTTCCCTTTGTAACCGAGATTATGAGTGCGTCACACCTCGACCTCTTTGCCGACGTTGATATTATTCAGGTCGGTGCACGTAATATGCAGAATTTCGAGCTTCTGAAAGAACTTGGACGCAGCGACAAGCCCATTCTTCTTAAACGAGGAATGTCGGCAACGCTTAAAGAACTTCTCATGAGTGCCGAGTATATAATGTCCGAGGGAAATGAAAATGTAATTCTATGCGAGCGCGGAATTCGCAGCTACGACAGCTACACACGTAATGTGCTCGACCTTGCTGCTGTGCCTGTGCTCAACGGTCTCACACACCTGCCCATAATCGTCGACCCCAGTCACGCAACAGGAGTTTCGCGTCTTGTACGTCCTATGGCTTGCGCAGCAACAGCGGCCGGTGCCGACGGACTTATTATTGAGGTACACAACGACCCTGTTCACGCACTTTGCGATGGTGCTCAGTCGCTTACACCCGAGCAGTTCTCGGATGTTGCACGTCGCGTTAACGAGATTCGTGGTATAATGAATTGGTGATTGAGTAATGATAGTAGGAGTTGTAGGTTTAGGTCTTATAGGAGGTTCGGCTGCAAAGGCATTTAAAGCAGCCGGACACACTGTGTATGCTTTTGATATAAACAGTACAATAGTTGGTTATGCTGCTCTTGAGGGAACGGTGGATGATGAACTCGACGATAAAAGATTGTCGAAATGCGAACTGTTGCTGCTCACAGCGACACCGCAGGCAGTGATAGACTATCTTGTCGAAAAGGCTGCGGAAATATCACCCTCGACTCTTGTTATCGACTTCTGCGGAACCAAACGTCTGGTGTGCGAGACGGGTTTTGAACTTGCCCGAAAATATGGTTTTACGTTTGTGGGAGCCCATCCTATGGCAGGATTGCAGTATTCGGGATATAAATACTCTCGTGAAAATCTCTTTTCGGGAGCATCACTCATTGTGGTACCGCCCGTACACGATGATATTGCCTTGCTCGACAGAGTGAAAAGGGTGCTTGGTTCACTGCAATTCAAGAAATATGTTGTTACTACCGCCGATTTTCACGATAGGATGATTGCCTATACCTCGCAGATGTGTCACGTAGTCTCGAATGCTTTTGTAAAGAGCCCTTCGGCGCAGTATCATCGCGGATATAGTGCAGGCAGTTTTCGCGACCTTACACGTGTGGCACGACTTAATGAGGCGATGTGGACCGAACTTTTTCTTGAGAATCGCGAGAATCTTTTAACCGAGATTGACCACTTGATGAACTCACTTGCCGAGTACCGCAACGCTATTGCCGAGGGGAATGCCCAGGTGTTGTGCTCGTTGCTGCACGACGGCTGCGTTGCCAAGGAGGGAACCGAAAAATAGGAGAAATAATTATGTCATATACCACCATACACGTCGAGGCTTCGCGCAGCTATGATATTCTCATAGGACGCGGAATATTGGACAGCATCGGAGAGATGCTGCGCCCCATTGTGGGTGATTGCCGCTTGGGAGTACTCACCGATAGCAGGGTCGACGAACTATACGGCGATAGACTCATCGATACACTCACAGCTGCCGGTTATGCAGCTGATAAATTTGTTGTTCCGGCAGGTGAGGCCTCTAAATGTGCCGATAATCTGCTTGAGTTTCTGAATTTTCTTGCCGACTGCAAGCTCACTCGCAGCGATGCTGTGATTGCCTTTGGCGGTGGAGTAGTTGGAGATATGGCAGGACTATCGGCTGCGCTCTATCTGCGTGGAGTGAAATTTATACAGATTCCAACCACGCTTTTGGCAGCTGTAGACAGTTCGGTAGGTGGTAAGACTGCCATCGATATTCCTGCAGGAAAAAATCTTGTGGGTGCTTTCTATCAGCCATCGTTGGTGTGCTGCGATACGGCACTTATGGATACCCTTGAACCCGATATTTACAGGGATGGTTGTGCCGAGGTTATAAAATATGGTGTGATACTCGACAAGACGCTGTATGATAAATTGCAGGAACCGCCATTCGACCGTGAAAGCGTGGTGGCGCGTTGTGTCGAGATTAAGCGCGACGTTGTTCAGCAGGATGAGTTTGACAACGGCATAAGAGGGTTGTTGAACTTTGGACACACGTTCGGACACGCGATAGAGAAAATGAGTAATTTTGAGGTATCGCACGGAGCGGCTGTGGCGAAAGGTATGGTTATTGCAGCGCGTATGGCTCCGTTGTGTGGCTTATGTGACGTTGCCGAGGAGTTGTCGGCACTGCTGCAGCGCTATGGATTCGACCTCTCCTCTCCTTACAGTGCCGATGACCTGTACGATGCTATCCTGTCGGACAAGAAACGTCGCGGTGGCAACATTACTGTTGTTCTGCCAAAGGCTATAGGCGAATGTGTGCTTGTGACGCTCGCGGTTGAGGAACTTTACGATAAACTGAAACAGATTTTAGGATAAACAAGAATGGATATCAGGCTCAATGGAATATTATCGGGTGCAGTGATGCCGCCGCCCTCAAAATCGCAGGCGCACCGTCTGCTCATCTGTGCGGCTCTGGCAACAGAGCCTTGCACTATTGTGTGCAGTGCCTTGAACGATGATATTGTGGCGACAATGAACTGTCTTAATGCTCTTGGAGCCGATATAAAATATAGTGACGGCGTTTTTACAGTCTTGCCCGTAAAGCTGCAAAAGGGCGCTACGCTTAACTGTGGCGAGAGTGGCTCTACGCTGCGTTTTTTACTGTCGGTGGCTGCTGCCCTTGGTGCTGATGCAACATTTGTGGGTGCGGGTAAACTGCCACAGCGTCCCAATGGTGCTTTGTGCGATGCTCTTGCGTTGCACGGAATTGAATTTGAAAAACAGACGCCCGATGCCGAGCTCCCTCTTACCTGCCGAGGCTCTCTTGCAGCCGGCAACTATCGTCTGCCGGGAAATATCTCATCGCAGTATCTTACGGGATTGCTTTTTGCTCTCCCTCTCTTGGAACAGGAGAGTACAATAGAGATTACCGATGGACTTACAAGCGCCTCGTATGTCGATATGACAATCGATGCAGTGCGCCGAGCCGGTATTACTATTTCCAATAAAGGGAATATTTATGAGATAAAGGGCCGACAGCAGTATCATCTCCCGCAGAGAACTGTGGTCGAGGGCGATTGGTCGGCAGCTGCATTCTGGTTGGTGGCAGGTGTGATTGGTAAGCATCCCATTACAGTGCAGGGAATAAACTACGACTCATTGCAAGGTGACCGTTGCATAGTAGACCATCTGCGTAAAATGGGTGCATTCATTGAGATTGCCGACAATAGGGTGGTGGCTTTTCCCTCGCAACTATTTGGAACAGACCTCGACTGTATGGATACTCCCGACCTTGTACCTATACTCGCAGTGGCTGCTGCAGCAGCATCGGGGAGTACCGAGTTCTACAATGTGGGGCGCTTGCGATATAAAGAGAGCGACCGCCTGGCTGCAATGCAAAAGACGCTTGCGGCATTTGGCATTGCATCGTCGGTGGGCGAGGATACATTTACAGTATACGGCGGTACTCCGGTGGCAAAGAGCGCTGTAGATAGTTTCGGTGACCATCGAATAGCAATGTCGGCTGCAATTTTGTCGACAATAGCCGATGGTGAAACAACAATCCTCGGCGCCGAATGTGTGGCAAAATCGTACCCCTCGTTCTACGACCATTTTCTTATGCTTGGGGGCAATGTAAACAGATGATTATTAATAAAATTATATAGCAATGGATTTAGAAGCACTACGCAAACAGATAGATGAAATTGACACCGAGATGTGTGACCTTTTTGCACAGCGTATGAAGGTGGTAACCGATATTGCACGATATAAAAAGGAGAATAATATGGTGGTTTATCACCCCTCACGCGCAAGAAACGTACTGCACAATGTCTCGAAACGCTTGGGCCCCGAGTTCGAGGGTTATGGCCGCACACTCTATCATACGATTTTCGACCTTAGTGAGTCGTATCAGACACGTGTCCTTGCCGAGGATTCCGACTTCTTCAATAAAATTAAAGCGGTTACATCGGTTCCCCCTGCTCCCTTTCCCAAACGCGCTTCTGTGGCTTGTGCCGGATGTGAGGGCTCTTATGCTCATTTGGCATCGGAGCGTCTGCTCGACCTGCCCGAGATTATGTATATGAGCAATTTCGAGGGTGTTTTTAAGGCTGTCAGCAGTGGATTATGTCGTTTTGGAGTACTACCAATAGAGAATTCTATCGCAGGTTCGGTAAATGCAATCTACGACCTCCTTTCTGAGTATAATGTGAGTATCGTTCGCAGTGTGCGTCTTAAGGTCGACCACTCGTTGCTTGCCCATCCGGGTACAAAGCTCGAGGATATACGTGAGATTTATTCGCATCAGCAGGCAATCAGCCAGTGTTCCGATTTTCTCTCTACACTGAAGAATGTGCGTATAATCCCTGTCGAGAATACTGCTGAGGCTGCAAGAATGATTGCGCAGTCGGGCGACCGCACCAAGGCATCGCTTTCGTCGCGCTTGTGTGCCGAACTGTATCATCTGCAACCGCTAAAGAGCGCTGTGCAGAATCGTGATAACAACTATACACGTTTCATCTGTATCTCGTCCGAGCCGCAGATTTATTCTGGTGCCGACCGCACAAGTATTATGATGGTAATCCCCAACCGTCCCGGTACACTTTTCCGCATTATGTCGCGTCTTAATGCAACGGGAGTAAACCTCGTGAAATTGGAGAGCCGTCATATCCCCGAGCGTGAATTTGAGTATCGCTTCTATTTCGATATTGAGGCCTCGGTGTATAGCGAAGAGTTCCTCTCGCTCATGTGTGAACTTAACGAGTGTGGCGAACAGTTCAAATACTTTGGCACATACGCCGAAATTATATAATAGTTTCTGAAAACCGAGAAAAACTATCTAACAATCACTTATTTATCAAACACAAAATGAAAACCACGATTAAGCGAGAGTAAACGGAACTTGTTCATTTTGCCGAGCGATAGTGGTTTCGTACAACAAAGCCTATGAAAAAAATTCTTGTAATCAACGGCCCTAACATCAATATGTTGGGACTGCGCGAACCGTCGCTTTATGGTTCACATAACTATGCAGCGCTTAAGGAGTTCATTTGTGAGAGTGCTGCCGAGGCCGGAGTTCAGGTCGAGCTCTTCCAGTCGAATCACGAGGGTAGCATCGTCGATGTCATACAGGCGGCCTATGGTCGTGTGGATGGTATACTCATTAACCCGGCAGCCTATACACACACAAGCGTGGCAATTTTGGATGCTCTAAAAGCAGTGGCATTGCCCACTGTCGAGGTGCATCTTACCGATATTACATCGCGTGAGGAGTTCCGTAAGTTCTCTTACGTCTCTCTGTATGCCGAGAAGGTTATCTACGGAAAGGGTTTCGATGGCTATCACGAGGGACTTCTCTATTTGGCCAATACAATTTAACACGTTAGAAGATGGCCCTTAGTTCCATCTTTTCATTCAATTCCAATAGCAAAGAGGGCGCTCTATTCTAAGAAACAGTTTCTAAAAGAAAAATGGGCACCCTCTTTTAGAAGTTGTTTAAATTAAGTATGCAGATATATTCAACAAAATCGGTTAAGGAGATTGATGTGCTGACTATGCGTTACGAACCTATCGCCTCATTTGCGCTTATGGAGCGGGCGGCAGGTGTGCTTGTCGATGCACTGTTGCACGACTATGGCAACAATAGCCATTTTGTGGTATTTGCAGGCCCGGGGAACAATGGCGGTGATGGTCTTGTAATGGCACGTATGCTATTGTCGCGTGGCTATGAGGTGGATGTGTGGTTGGCTTCCTACGAGCGGTTGTCTGCCGATTGTGCCACCGCATTGGAGAGTCTGCGGGCTGCTTATCCATTGTGTCCGATAGGGGTGCTTACCGATACTGTGCCCGATATTTTAGCTGGCTCGGTTGTTATCGATGCGTTGTTTGGCAGTGGTCTCAGTCGTCCTTTAGAGGGCAGATATGCGCAGTTGGTGCAGATGATAAACTCTTTTGCAGTTCCCGTTGTTGCAGTGGATATCCCATCGGGGCTTTTGGGCGAGGATAATGGCGATACAAAGGCCGAGCGGTGGGTAGTGTGTGCCGAAACGACCTACACACTACAGTTTCCCAAGCTGTCGATGTTTTTTGCCGAGAATGAAAAATATATAGGTAAAATGCGGGTTCTTGATATTGGGTTAAGCAGGCAGGCAATGGAAGAGACAAAAGCGTTGGCACATACTATAGAGCGAAGTGAGATAAATGCTCTTATCTCTCCTCGCAGCCGATGTGCTCATAAAGGGTGCTTCGGACGTGCCTTGCTTGTAGCCGGTTCGCAGGGGATGGCAGGTGCGTCGGTCCTTGCTGCACGTGCTGCAATGCGCTCGGGATTGGGATTGCTCACAGTTCGTGTTCCCATCTGTAATAATGAGATTGTGCAGAGTTGTGTCCCCGAGGCTATGACGAGCATAGACTCATCCGATGTTTGCTTCTCTGTCGCACCCGATACAGCAGTCTATACTGCTATTGGTGTGGG
>JAEIGA010008138.1_pt1 | contig 15898 bp, 20 predicted proteins | sample 9270691 | NCBI WGS metagenome assembly JAEIGA01 (sample SAMN17057246, study PRJNA624740) | gut metagenome | biome: biome; isolation source: fecal sample | host: Bos grunniens | place: China: Xizang | collected 2019
AGATAACGTCATGTTTGTCCATGTTACATTTATTCCCTACCTAAATGCAGCTGGAGAATTCAAGACAAAACCTACTCAACACTCTACCAAAGAATTGAGAAGTGTCGGTATAAATCCTGATGTTATAGTATGCAGATCACAGGAGCCTATTGATGATGCCCTAAGAGGAAAAATCGCTCACTTTTGTGATGTAGATTATGAGGCAGTTGTAAATACTCCTGATGCAGGAACAATCTATGAAGTTCCTTTGGTTTTGGAGGAGCATGACATCGGAAAATTCATTGTCAATAGAATTGGATTGGATATAGAGCCTGATTCTTCCAAATTGGATGAATGGAGAGAAATTGTCAAATCATTAAAGATAACCGAACCTGAAGTCAATATAGGAATTGTAGGAAAATACGTTGAACTTGAAGACTCATACATCAGTATTAGGGAATCCCTGCTTCATGCAGCTGCAAGCATTGGTGTCAAGGCCAATATCATATTCCTGAGTTCCGATGTAGAGAAGTTAGACCCTGACGTTTTGGATGATTTGGACGGTATCCTGATTCCTGGAGGATTCGGAGAACGTGGTTTTGAAGGCAAATTGGATGCAGTCGAATATGCGATTGAAAACGATGTGCCTTTATTCGGAATCTGCCTTGGAATGCAATGTATGGTAACCCAATTTGCAAGAATGAACGGATATCCTGGAGCAAACAGTTCAGAGTTTGATGATAATCTTGAATTCCCTGTCATCGACATGATGGAAGAGCAAAAGAAAATCAAGAACATGGGCGGAACAATGCGTTTAGGTTCTTATGACTGTAAAATTGTTGAAGGTACCAAAACTCATGAAGCTTATGGCCAAATCGATATTGAAGAACGTCACAGGCATAGGTATGAGTTCAACAATGACTACCGTGAAGACCTGCAGAAAAAAGGTTTAGTCATATCCGGTACAAGCCCTGATGATTTCCTGGTTGAAATTATTGAATTGCCAAAACATCCATGGGCTATTGGATGTCAATTCCATCCGGAATTCAAATCAAGGCCTAATAGGCCACACCCATTATTTAAATCATTTTTAGATGCTATTTATAAGTATTCTAAATACTGATTTTTCTTTTTTTATTTCAATTTTTACTTTCAATTTCAATTTGATGAGCTTATTTTCTATCTAATTAATATTATATCATGTTAAATAATAAACTATGAATTTTAACATTATATTTCTGATTCAAATAAGCATTACGATACTTTTTTCAATAATGGCATCAATTTATGATATTAAAAGAAATATCGTTCCGAACAGATTGAATTATTCGCTATTGCTTTTCGGATTAATATCCAATTTGATTCTTTCATTAATTACAAATAACATTAAATTCATTTTAGCTTCATTTATTTCAATGCTTGTCACTTATTGTGTAACTTATATGCTATGGAAATTGAATATGTGGGGTGGTGGTGATGTAAAATTATTTACTGCAATCGCGGCAGCAATACCTTTGGGCATAAATATTGACTTTTTGAACATATTTCCAAAATTGTCAGTCTATCCATTTTCTTTCAGCGTTATAGTCAATAGCATTTTGGTCTCATTCCCATTTCTGGTGATTTTTTTAGCTCACCTGACTTTTAAAAATAAAATATTCAATCGCAATATTGATTTTTTGGTAAATATAGTTAATTTGGATAGTTTAAAATACATTTTTGATTCAGCACTTAATAAATCAATATCAATTTTGGATTTAAAGGAGGGGATGATTGTCAATGATTGCTATTTTAATGATGAGCATATCATTGATTTGATAAACGATGTTGAAGGCAATCTAAAAGTTTACAGAACCAAAGGAGATGATGAGTTCAAATATTATTTTAAGTCACAAAGTGCAGGTGGAATTACAGATAAGGATATGTGTCTGCTTAAAATTATGAATGAAAAGAAATTCATTCCCGACAGCATTTCCATTAAAATCTCATTCCCGTTCACCCCATCAATTTTGTTGGGACTATTGATTGCAGTTTTTTATGGAGATTTGATGATGTTATTTACAAAAAACTTCTATTTGGTGATTTAGTTGATTAAAGAGGATGGCGCACAAATTTCATTGGAATACTTATTGATATTCACGATCTCATTAATTGTTATAATAGTTTTCACATTGCCCCTGACGGAGGAATCGATCAGGGATACAATGGATGTCAATGATGCGCTAAGTGCAAAATCAGATTTGTCAAAGATATCTCAAGCTATTAAAATAGTTTATGGGCAAGGACAGGGTTCAAAACAAATTATAAGGCTACATATATCAAAAGACATTCGGATAAACATCGCAGATGATTATATCAGTTCAAATATAAAACTTAATGATAATTCTAATAAACGGGTTATGGAGCACGTTAATTCAAACATAAAAGAAACATCTTTTTCCCTCAATAAGGGTGAGAATATTATTGTTGTAGAATGGCCTGAAAATAGTAAAAATATGTTGATTTATAAAAAATCATTTTAAATATTATAAATAAACATATATATGTTTATTATTAGATGGCTGTGAATTTTATGGATATTTTAACTACAATTATTTATCTAGTTTTATTTATTATATTGTTGGTATTCATTTTTTCAATTGGAATGTTAAGGAAATACATACCTAAAAAAGAAGTTGTTTTAATAATTTTAGTTGCATTTCTGATAGGTGCTATTGGAGGAGCATTTTTCCTAGATCCAATTTATGATGAACTACCGAATGTTGCCAGCATGGTTGAAAAGAACATGCCGAATAATGAAGAAACTTTGTATCTTGATTTATCTTCTTCAACAGACATGAAAGAACTAAGAGATAATTTATCTTCAACCCCTGGTTTCAAATCATTTAAGGAAGAATCAATCCTGATTCCTCTGTGGAGCTTCAATGAGCAGGAAATGGATTATTATAATAGTATCGTTGGAAATATAGATCCTAATTATAAAAATTTCACTGTAAACCAGTCTGGAACTATTAATATTACTCTTGCAGACAATTACTCAGCAAACGATGCTATAAAATCTTTTGCCGATTGGTATAAACTGGTATATGGTGGAACTCTTTCATATGCGCAGATTCATGCAGTACTGGTCATTGATTCAACTACACTTGATACATTTGAAGCAAATCTGCTTAAAAGAGGAATTGTAGCATCACATATTGAAGGGCCTGTTCATGACACTATAGATAAGACCAATTCATCAATGTTGTCAAATGTGGAAGTCACATTGATAAGTGGTGGAATAGGTGTTGTTGTTGCCCTTATGGGAATTTATATTGATTCGGTTGTTCCATCAATCAGAAGATTCAGGAAGTTTTTAAGAGAAAAACGTCGACGGTAATCTTATGGATGTTGCGATATTATTTTCTGGTGGAAAGGACAGTACAATGGCATTATATAATGCCTTAAAATCAGGCGAAAATGTTAGATTCCTACTGTCCATGAAGTCAAGAAATGATGAATCATACATGTTTCATGTTCCCAACATTCATCTGACCGATTTGCTTTCACAGGCTCTTGATATTCCGATACTTTCCGTTGAAACCGATGGGATTAAAGAGGAAGAACTCAAGGATTTAAAAGGTGCATTCATAGACTTGAAAAATTCCGGTGTGGAGGCTATATATACCGGAGCACTTTATTCCGTTTATCAGAAATCCAGAATCGAGAAGCTTGCCGATGAGGTTGGATTGAAGGTTGTTTCCCCATATTGGCATGTTGACGAATTGGAATATATGCGAAGTATCGTTTCCCTTGGCTTTGAAATAATCATTTGCGGTGTTGCAGCATGGGGATTGGACGAATCATGGCTAGGCAGAGTCATTGATGATGAAGTAATCGACGAGTTAGTTACCTTAAATGAAAAATATCAGGTCAACATTGCCTTTGAAGGCGGAGAAGCCGAAACATTAGCTATTGACGGCCCTATTTTTAAAAAAAGAATTAATATTTTAAAATATAAAAAGGAATGGGATGTTGACAGTGGTGTTTTCATCATTGAAGATGCGGTTTTAGAAGAGAAATGAGATTACAAATCCATTTCTTCTAAAAATATATTTATTTCTTGTTTAAAGCTTTCCAAATCACTTTCATTGATGAGGACCTTATCGGAAAGGGAGATAACGTTTCCAATTCCGAAACCTAATTCGGTCATATCTCTGGTTTTAAAGACATTATAATCTGTTGAATCGTCTTCCCTTTGTCTGATTTTTAGCCTTTCAAATCGTATTTGAGGATTTGCATGAATTGACAGTATGATGAAGTCGTCGAAGTTTTCTTTAAACATTTCAACTTCGTGATGGCTCCTGATTCCTTCAACTATTATCTTGTTTTCAAAACCTTCATCTAAAATTTCTTTGATCTTTTTTATTGTCAGTTCGGAAACAATATACTCGCCGAATTCCTTTCTTAAATTTTTGGCGGTTTCTTTAGAGGGTTCGCCTCTTTTTTTTGCTTCTTCCCTTACAATGTCACCCATACTTACAATAATTGCCCCTTTTTCGCTTGCAACTTCTGAAACTACACTTTTTCCAGAACCGGGCATGCCAGATATTCCAAATACTTGCATTATATTCACTCTTTTAATTTAATTTGTTCTAAAGATTCTTTAAGATTTTCTTCATTATCAAAGTCATTCACAATTTCGATTAATACTTGTTTATCTTGAGTTTTCAAATCCTCTGCGATTTTAGTCATGAAAGGTATCGCCCGAACGATGTTGTCCATAATTGAAACGTCAGACATTTTTGATGTTCTTGAAAGAGGATTCAAATCTATGGTTAATATGTTTTTTCCACCTTCTTTTAATATTTCTGCCCTATCGCCATCTTCAAGAGGGATTAGTACGGTGTCGGCAGAATAAATTCCTGTTTTACTTGCTGTCGCTCGGTTGTTCTTTATGTCATTGATATACTCTATATCATCATCCAATGTTCCTAGTATATTTTTATAGCCATGATCCTTGTAGAGTTGGGTAATCAATTTAACCCTTTCGTTTGTTCTGTAGAATAAATTGATTTCGATTTTAGCATTGATTGTGTTGGCCAAATCGATTATGTCATCAATGGCTAATGCTGTTGCATTTCCATTAACGGAAATTACCGGATTTTGTGATAGGAGCAATGCCGCAACGGCAACATACATTGCCCTTTTCGCAGGATAGGTTGTTTTTTCACCAATCAGATAGTCGAAAGCTTCACCCCTGCCATGGGCTATTAATGCAGAATCAGCTAAATATCCTGCCTGGGAAGCTTTAACCATTTTATCTCTTAATAATAATGATTCATAACGAGGGTGTGATTTTGGTATCATAGTTTCATCTCCTTATTTTAAATCAATGTTCATTTGAGCTAAATATCCTAAAAATGTTGTTATTAATATAGTCATAATGGCCATGAAAAAAATGTGAAGGGGAAAATTTTCAATTAGAATTGTTTGGTTGTGGGGCAAGACAAAAAATATGAAGTCAAGCACAATATCCATCAAAACAAAAATTATTCCGCATGTCAAACCTTCAAGGACCTCATTTGTATTGAAATTTCGTATATAGAGTGTTCCGAAAAATACTATTAAAATAATTATGATTATTGGTATTGCTATGTTTGTGGGAAGTATATACTCTCCAAAAAGGGTGTTGAAAATTGATATGAATATGTATGTCAAAATCCAAATCAATATACCAAATATTATCGCTAGTTTGATTTTCATAGTAAACCTTTAAAAATAATTATTATTATTAGATATATTTTGAAAATGATATAAAGTTTTCTAAGGTATTTTAATTATTAAGTTATCGTTGAATCAATATTTTTAAAAAAAAGTTTTGGGATGGTTAGGTAGATAATGAGATTGTTATCCACCTAACAACTTGTTTTTACAAGCTTTTAGAGAAATGAATTTTAAAATTTGGCTGTTTAATCTATCTCTCTGGCTACCTCGTAGCCAATTATATTATTTGACCGTTAACGTATATAAATGTTATGTATAATTTAAAAAAAGTCAATTATACTTTATTAAAAAAGTATATATCACTTGATTAATAAAGTTAAATTGAATGACATATGATTACAATTTTGAAGAATATCTAAGAAATGCATTATCTAATTCAATCAGTTCTTCAAATCCATCAGAAAGTACAAAACAAAAGGCAAGAAAGTTATCAAGCCATTATTATGATGATTTAAAGGAAAAACTTCTAATTGAATATGACAATAAATCTTTAAGTGATGTGATGGACTGCAGAATTTCAAAGACTTCCTTTGGTGATGCATTAAAAATCACAAAAAAGGAAAAAATTAATTTTGACATAGAAGATAATGACTTTAAAAATCAAATTAACTGTAATCTCAAGCTTCTGCCGAAAATTGGTCTTAAAACAGAGGAAAATCTTAAGAAAAAAGGTTTTAACACTATAGAATCACTTAAGGAGCATGACAAATATGGTGATATCGCATCCAAGTTTATGGATAATATCGATTGCATGTCATTTCAAGAAATAATGGATCTACTTGACAATAACAGATATTCCAAAAGATGTAGGGACAATCTGCTTAAATGCATAAGCATGACTGATGCTGAAAACTTTAAATTCATGGATATTGAAACCAAAGGCCTTTCAAACGTGCCCATAATACTGATTGGAGTAGCGGAAATAAAGGGAAATCGAATCATAGCATCACAGTATTTTTTAAGGGATTATTTTGAGGAGCCGAATATCATCGAGGCATATCTCAATCATTTGGATGAGGATTCAATTCATGTAACGTTCAACGGAAAAACTTTTGATGTGCCGTTTATAAAAAACAGATGCAGATACAATGGAATTGATGCAAATCTGGATTTGCCTCATCTTGATTTGATGTATTTTGCAAAGAACTTATGGAAAGATGATTTGCCGAATTGTCAACTGCAAACCATTGAAAGGGAAATTTTTGGCATTGAGCGTGAAGAGGACGTTCCGGGACAATACATTCCAGGTTATTACGATACTTATCTGTCAAAAAGCAATATAGGGCCTGTTGTACCGATAATAGAACACAATTGTCAGGATATTATTTCACTTGCCAGTTTTTTAGAGAAAATGTATAAGGATGTAAATTAGTATGGGTTTATTTGATCGATTTAAAAAGGATGATGTTAAGAAGGAAAAGGTAGCAATTCCAGATGAAAGTGAAATCGATGCGGAGCAGTTGATTCTGAAAAAAATTGCCACTACTAATAAAGATAGAGTTAAAAGGGCTGCCGCAGCCGATAAAATCACTAATCAGTTTGTTGCTTTGGACATGTGCAAAACAGTAAAGGACAGGGCCATAAGATTGATTGCGGCAAACAAGTTGAAGGATAAACAGTTATTGCTGGATGCTGCTGAAAATTCACAATTTTATGATGTCAGAAGCTTTGCATGGGAAAGGCTAGGTGAAAACAATAAGTCAATAGCTGAAATTGTAATCAATATGAAGAAAAATCCCCGTGTTGATGAGATATTCGAAAAAGTTGTAGACGAAAGGACATTGGAATGGATTGCAGTCGATGCAATAGATAAGAATTACAGAAGGCGGTCATTGGAGAAAATCACAAGCGAAGAAGTTTTGCAGGATTTGGTTTTCAAATCAGATGATGCATCCATCAGAAAGATGGCAGTTTTAAAGGATTCATTCACTGATGAGGATATTCTCAAGAAGGTAGCTATTGAGGATAAGGATGAATCAGTTAAAAAAGCAGCAATAGGTAAAATAAAAGATGAGGATGCTTTAGCGGAAATAGCCAAAAATGAGGATAATGCAAAGATAAGGTCATTAATATTTGATAGAATTAACAGTCCCGAAATTTTAAAGGATATTCTTGTGAATTCGCAAAAGTCTGATGTTCGCCTTGATCTCATAAATAAAATAGATGATGAAGAGCTTCTTAAGGAAATGGCATTGAATGATTCTGATAGGATTGTCAGAAGCGAAGCGGCTAAAAAAATATCCGATGAACAGACATTGCTTGAGATTTTATCCACTGAAGAGGACAGGTTTGTTCGACAAATTGCTGTTAATAATCTGAACAATCCTGAAGAATTGATTAAAATAGCTTTGGATGATGAAGACCAGTTCGTAAGAAACCATGCAATTTCAAACCCTGCAATCGTTGATGAAAAGGATTTTACATACGTTGCAATCAATTCAACTCATGAAGATATAGCCAATGAAGCCTTAACCCATATCAATGATGAAAGGTCATTCATTGAAATATTGAATAACGCTGAACTTGTAAGCATAAGAAAAGCCACCTTGGACAACATCACAGATTTGGAAACATTGATTAAGATAGTTCTTGCAAATAAGGACGAAGAATTTTCACTAAAGGCATTGAATAAGATTAAAGTTCAGAAATGCATTTATAAAATTTATGAACAGGGAATCTCTGAAAACATCTCTGTGAGGGCGGTTTCTCTATTGAAGGACCAAAAACAATTAATTGAAATCTGTAAAAATGACCCTTCATGGAGAGTCCGTGAAGCGGCCGTAAAAAAAATAGCAAGTAAAAAAATATTGAGGGAAGTTTCCCTCAATGATGAAAGTGAATATGTAAGAAATGTTGCAAAAAAGAGAATGAAATTATAAAAAGAATTCAGGCTCTTTTCTTTCGCTGTTTGCTTCCTCAAATGCAGGCTTTTTGCCTTCGAATGCATCGCCTGTAAACATACGTGCATCTTCTGGGCAGATATGTATGCATGCTGTGCATCTTGAACACAAGTCAAGGTCAGTATCAACTGGATCAGCATCAGGAATAGCCTTTTCAGGACAGATTGAAACGCAATCGTAACAGAATGCGCAAACGCTTTCATCGCAGCTGACAACAAACGGCAATTGCTTATAATCGGTGTATGGCCTGTTTCCAGGAATTTCGCTTTGAAGTGATTGTCCGGATTCTATTTTTTCAACACACTTTTGGCCAAATTCATTTATTTTATTGACGTCTGAACTGTCAGGCCTTCCAACCGCAACGCCGTCAAATATGGAGTGGTGGCTTATGGTGGTTGCGGCTGCAATAACGTCGAAATTATTTTCCCTTAAGATATCAACCAATTCAAGCAGAGCATCACCCACTTGAGCATTTCCGTAATTTGCAACGGCTATGGCTTTTGTATTGTCCCCGGTTAATTTTGATAATCTTTCGCTAGCTGTTTTTGGAAGTCTTCCGGCAAAAACAGGCATTCCGACAATAACAATGTCATCAGGTGTAAATGATTTGGAATCATTAAAATTTAGCAAATCACATGCTTCCTTTTCCTGTTTGAAATTGCCGGCTATTTTGCCGACCACCTTTTTTGTTGTCCCTGAAGGGCTGAAAAATATTTCTGTTATTTTTTTCATACTCTCACCAGTTTTAAATATAATCTTCTTAAAACTTAATGATTTCGAATAATCGATTATACATAATAGAAATCATTTAATAATATTAAAACTAAAAAATTATTTGGTGATACGATGGAATTAATGAGAGAGCTATCTTTAGCGCCGGGAGTTTCTGGCTCTGAAGAGGAAATAGCTAAAATTATTACTCGTGAATTAAAAGGAGTAGCTGATAAAATTGAAAAGGACAGTATGGGAAACTTGATTGCTACTAAAAAAGGTGAAAAAAAAGCCCCTACTGTAATGTTAGCATCACATATGGATGAAATTGGTTTGATGGTTAGATACATTGATGATGATGGTTTTATTAAATTCTCAAATATTGGTGGAATCAACGACCAAATGTTAATGAATCAAACTGTAACCGTCCACTCTTCTGTTGGAGAGGATATTGTTGGTGTTATCGGTTCAAAACCGCCACACGTAACAACTGCTGAAGAGAAAAACAAAGTTGTTAAATCTACCGACATGTTTATAGACATCGGTGCAAAAGATAAGGAAGAAGCAGAGAAATTAGTCAGAATTGGAGATAAAATGACCTTCAACTCTTTATTTGTCGAATACCCAAATAATTTGATCATGGGTAAGGCCTTAGATAACCGTGTAGGATGTTATGTAATGATGGAGGTATTAAAAAGAGTTGAAACAAGAGCTACCGTTTATGGCGTAGGTACAGTACAGGAAGAAGTAGGTCTTAAAGGTGCTAAAACTTCTTCATTTAAATTAAACCCTGATTTGGCTATTGCGCTTGATGTAACTTTATCAGGTGATCACCCTGGAATCAAACCTGAAGAGGCACCTGTTGTAATGGGCAAAGGTCCGGCAATAATTTTAGCAGATGCAAGCGGAAGAGGTATCTTAACTCAACAATCTGTTAAAGACATGCTTATTAAAGCCGGAGATGAAAACGATATTCCATATCAATTGGAAGTAAGTGATGGCGGAACAACCGACGGAACTGCAATTCACTTGACTCGTGAAGGAATTCCAACCGGTGTTTTATCTGTTCCTACTCGTTATATCCACACTCCAGTCAGTGTATGCAGTATGGATGATATTGAAGCAACCATTCAATTGATTACAGCGGCTATAAATAATTTATAGGCTCATTAAAGGTGATAAATAAATCGCCTTAACTTTTTTTATTTTTTTTAAAATTAAAAATATTCACTTCCACAATCAGTAAATTGATTATTGTTTTTTTTATTAAATTTAAATAGTGCTAAATCCATATTTTAATATGTAACATTTTTTTTAATATGTTATTTTAGAGGTGGATATATGAAAAAAATATTAATGATTTCTGCAATTATACTTGCAATCTGTTTAACAGTTAGTGCAGTAAGTGCAGATGATGGATGGAGTTTTAATTTTTCTTCAAGCGAAAGCAGCAACTCCGATGGAGGAGCAATGTCTTTTAATAATGGAAAATTAAAATTACAGGATGTGGAATTTACTATTCCTGACGGATTTGAAGAAAATGAAAGTGCACAAAAATTAGCTGAAAATGCTACTGATGTAGAAGATGCTAAATATTCAGTTTGCCAATTCATTAAAGACGGCAAAGAAATATTCGTAAAAGTATTTTTCTTTGACAATGGAAACGAATTTACCAACTTAACTCCTATGGATAATGAAGTTCAAAAAACCATAGCAGGAATTGATGGTGTATATGATGCAAATAGATACAATGATAGTACACCTACTTTCAGATTCCTTAAAGATGGTAAATTAGTTGAAGTAAATGCTCCAGATGATGATACTATTGCTTCAGTACTTAAGCATTAAATCCAGATAAATCATAATCATGATTTATCCTTTTTTTTATTTTTTTAAGTTAATAATTGCTTTATAATCTTTTGATGATAGTTATTTGAATCTATCATCTGATTTTTGTGATTTGGCTTTTTGGTGTTTTGTTTCAAACCAACCTATTTTCAGCTCATCTATTGTGTCCTCATATAATTGAGGAACATATGGCTTGATGTCTAAAAGGGGTGTTCCATCAAGGATATCTACATTTTCAACATGAACGGTATTGCCGTCAACTTTATTTACTTTTACAACACTCATTCCAATGCGATTCGGCCTTTTCGGTGATCTTGTCGCAAAGACTCCATGAGTGTCATTGTCCATAAAGGGCTTTACTTCAAGCATGTATCCATCAACTTTGTGGAGAAGATAGATTAAGTGGATATGTGAAAAGCCATCAAGATCTTTTAGCCCGTCAACATATTTATCCTTAATTTCTATTGTTCCTTTTATTCCTTTTGCTCCGGTTGGCTGAATTGGCATCCCTTCAATTTCGCTAAATTCGGTGTGAATTGTGCCAATTGATTCTAGTTCGATATTCATATATATTATATTCCAATTCCTCTTTTAAAATACTTTCTTTTCGCTGAACATCGATATAAACCAATTTCGGTAATCGATAAAAAAGTCTTTATTTCACAAAAATAGGAACATTTATATAGTTAATCGTACAACACTTTATTATAAAAATATTTGGAGGTGAAATGTTATGCAACTCAGTGCTAGAAATCAATTACAAGGTAAAATTCAAAGTGTGGATAAAGGTGCTGTAATGGCCAATATCAAAATTGAAGTAACAGAACCTAACACTATTACTGCTGTCATTACCAAAGAATCTGCTGAAAAATTAGATTTAAAAGAAGGTGATGAAGTAGCAGCTATTATCAAATCTACTGAAGTTATTATCGGAAAATAAGTTTGGGTAATTTGGGATTGTTAATATCCCAATAATCCTAACAATATTAGAATAATTAAAATAATTATTCCTGCTTTTAGCAATGTTTTCAAGTTTTTAATTATTGCATAAATTATTAAAAATACTATAATTATTCTTAAGATGTGCCAAATCATTTATCCACCAGCAAGAATTGTTTTTGTACCCTCTTTTGAAATTTCTTCCTTTTTGAATTCAACTTCGTATTTTACGGTTTCAATAACTTCTTTTAAAGCGTCAAGGGTTTCTGCCCTGTGATTTCCGAGTACTGCAACTAAAAATAGCATGTCGCCGGTGTAGAACTCGCCGATGTAGTGAATTACGGATATTTCATTAACGTTATATTTGATTTTTGCATTTTCAACTATTTTTTCGATTTCCTTTTGGGTTTTGTCCCTGTCAGGGGTTGTCAGGATCAATTTTTCCAAGTTCATGTTTTCTTCTTTTCCTCTGACAATGCCTTCAAAGGTAAAGATAGCTCCTGAGTAATCAACTTTTGTACTTTTTTTTAGTTCATCTATTAAATCGGCAGTTGTGATTTTATCTTCTTTTGCTTCTATAACTTTAACTGTCATATTAATCTCCTATTAACTATTATTTTTCATATCTTATATAACTATTGTTATATGTCACTGATTTCTTTTATGGATAAATTTTTCAATCGTTCAACGCCTTTTATTTCATAAATAAGATTCACAGTAGCTTCAGGAACCAATTCTTCCCAATTGGAATCCTCTAAAATCCTCTTTCTTACTTCTGTTCCGGATAAATGTAGCCTGTCATAAAGGGGAGGCTGCTTGACAACAAAACCTTCCTCACTGAATAGCTGTTTGACTAAGGAGTTCCCTGAATAAACTATGGAAAACGGTGGTGTTATCATTTTAACATGGGATACCCAAAGCGCATTGAAGTTGATGTCCTGCATTGGTATGATATAGTATCTTGAAGGATCAACATCAGCATCGGCCAAGGCCTGATTAACCATTAAAACTCTTTCCCCTGCAGTAAAGGGGTCTTTCACTTCATGGCTTAATTGGGCGCTGCCAATTCCGATAATGATTTCATCCACTTCTTCCAAAATCTTTTGTATCACTTGCATATGTCCATTGTGGACAGGTTGCATCCTACCAATTAAAATTCCCCGAATTTTATCCATAATATCACATATTTAAGCTTCTAATCCATCTAAACTTCTAATGATTTTTAATGCGGTTTGATTTTTTAGTTCGATTTTATCGTCAACATAGGTTTCTATAAGCAGTGTGTTGATACCCTTTTTAGCTATAGGTTTTGTAACTTTCTCAGGACTGGTTCCTTCACTAAAGTTATATTCAACAAGACCTACGTCATCGCATAATTTAGAAATGTATGAATCAATCTTATCATTATGCGGTGAAAGACTGAAAATGAAATTGGAATATTCATAATAAGGACTTATTTCATGTATATCAACCACAACAAACGGCTTATCTTTAGCTATGTTTGGAACGACATATTTGTGGGCTAACTCTTCCCCGGCGGTTCTGGAATCTATACGAGTAGTAAGATTGTCATGGGTTGTTATATAATAGATTACGAATTTTTTACTGAGAGATTCGTTTCCGGTTTGTTGGGTAAGATTATGAATTGTATTGTTAACGCACTGATGGATGTCATGCTCTCTTGGGTGAACTCCAAGAATCACTCCAACGGTTTCGTTGGAGGACATGTTTCCAGCTTCAATTTTATAGACAGTTCCGTTTGCATTGCTAGCAATGGCGGTAGTATTATATGAATTAGTTGGAACCTCCATCATGGAATGGAAAATAATTGCACAATTGAATATAACAATTGTAATTAGAATAATTAGTATTAATTGATATTTTCTCTTATTATTCATAAATTTAACCTTATATGCCTTTTAACTAATTTTTGTTGTTATTTATTAAAATACTTTTTTAAAAAGGTAAAGTTATATTAAACACTTCAAACTTAAAATTATAATAATCAAATTTAGGAGTTTGCTTAATGGAAAATAAAAATATTATATTGATAGCTATAGCGGTTATAGTTCTTGCCGCCATTGGTGTTATTTTTGCTACTGGAATGTTCTCCGGAGGCAATACTGTAACAACTCCTTTCGAAACAGAATTTATGGAAGGGAGTTTTGTTGGAAATGTAACTCTTGTAAATGATACTGAAAAATACTTGCATTCATATGAAGATAAGGACCACAATGTTGTTTATAATATCTCAACTGTTGACAACTCATCCGCATTGATGGAAATCTATAAAATCCAAGGGGTCGGCAAACCTGATATAAGATCTTTCAATGGCAATGACTGGAACATCTACTTTACTCAGGCGATGCCTACTACAAACGATACTTCCAAACAAAGCAATGAAACCATGAACATTATAATTGCCCAATCTCAAGCTGAAAAACAAGGTTACCTAATTTATATGATTATCGGAAACGGATCTGACATTAATACAACCTTGAATACCTATGGTGAAGGATATACCAAGTATATGGAGCCTCTGCTTAAAAGCATAACCTTAAAGGAAAGCAAAAATGTTCCTGCAATTCATGATGAATTCGGCCTCACAGAAGAGCAATTCAAAGAGCAGATGGAACTGATTCGAGAATATAACTCTGGAAACCTTTCAGCTTTGCAGGGAGGAGCACAATAGATGAAAATCACAGTCTTTCATGCAGACGAGTGCGACAGGAAGAAATGCACTTCCATCAAAATGGAAAAAATGGGAAAATGTAGACTTGTCTACAATATCAACAGGATACCCAGTGGTGCAATTGTTCTGAATCCCTATGCTGAAAAGGCTGTATCATATGAGGACTATAGATATGTGCACAGAAGGGGAATAGTTGGTCTGGACTGCTCCTGGAATGAGGTGTCAAAATCCAAAAAATTCTTCGCTCTGTCCAAATATCATAGGTCTCTTCCTTTTTTGATTGCAACAAATCCCGTCAATTATGGAAAGGCATGCATTCTCTCAACTGTTGAAGCTATTGCGGCCACTTTGTACATCACCCGTTTTAAGGATGAGGCACGCGATCTTATGGATGGCTTTAAATGGGGCCATACCTTTTTAGAGTTGAATCATGATTTGCTTGAAGCTTACAGTGAAGTGGATACAAGTGCCGAGGTTGTCAAGGTTCAAAATGATTTTTTAGAGGACCATGAAAAGAGAGATGATGACGGCGCTATTGGGGATTGAACCAAATTTAAAAATTCATTCTAAGATTAATATCTATTTTAATCATTATTTTCAAGCTTTTTACTAAACATTTAAATACTATTAAGTGAAAATAATTAATTAATAGTTATGAACACTGGAATATTATTTTTTATTTCATAACAGTTTATTATTATTGATTTTCACGATTATAGGAGGAATTATTAATGGCAAGATTCGAAGAAGCAGAAAACAGAATGTTCAATGTAAAAATCTGCTTAAAATGTAACGCTCGTAACCCTGCTGGTGCAACTACTTGCAGAAAATGTGGTTACAAAGGTTTAAGATTTAAAGCTAAAGAACCAAGAGGATAGACTTATTCTCTTAACTTTTTTTATTTATTTTTTTATATTTATTTTAACTAATTTTTATTCTAAAACAATTAATTTAATATATTATCTTTTATAAATCTTATTTTAGGTATTCTTATGAAAGACGTTGAAAATTATATTAGAGATATATTAAAAACTAGGAAAATACATTTCACTTTAATAGATCC
>JAEIGA010008139.1_pt1 | contig 15897 bp, 11 predicted proteins | sample 9270691 | NCBI WGS metagenome assembly JAEIGA01 (sample SAMN17057246, study PRJNA624740) | gut metagenome | biome: biome; isolation source: fecal sample | host: Bos grunniens | place: China: Xizang | collected 2019
ACAAGAATGAGTATTACATCCTTGAGAACCGCAAGCAGGAGGGCTGGGATAGTTATCTGTTCGGTAGTGGTATGCTTGTTATTCACGTAGATTATCTGAAGTCGGCTTGGGATAACAACACTATCAACACTGAAAAGGGCCATCCACGCTATACTTTGATACCGGCCGACAACGATCTTGCTGTTTATGGTAAGGTACCAAATGCCGATTTTACAGCCAGCCTCAAGGGCGATGTTTGGCCAGGCACAAGTGGCAACACCGAGTTGACAAATGCATCAATACCTGCGGCAAAGGTCTATGCCGGTGGTTACATGAGTAAGCCTATTACAGGCATTAACTATCAGAATGATATCATCTCGTTTAACTTTATGTATGGCACATTTGGTGCAGTACCCGAAGTGCTTTCTGCCACAGATGTTACAAGCAACTCCTTTGTGGCAAACTGGGAGGCGGTTGAGGATGCAGTCGAGTATACCGTTGAACTCTATAAGCAGTCAGCGGCATCAAATGGCGCCGGTGACAAAGAGGTGCTGCTGAGCGAAGATTTCATGAATTGCACAGCTGTCAATAAGAAGTTGTCTGATGAAACAATTGGCAGTTGTATGTCATCGACAGGCTGGGTGTGTGACAATGTATATAGTGAAGGTGGGGTTATGCGCATTGGCTCGTCTAAAAATGGCGGCTGTCTCTATTCTCCTTGGCTTGAGGTTACAGGTAATGTTGTGACAACGCTTGATGCTTCACTTTATAATCCAGAAGATAAAGGTGTGGTTCTCACTATTGAGTATTGTGATGAAAATGACGATGTTATTGAGAGCGAGAATTTCAATATTACAGGAACAAATGAGAAAATTATGCTTTCTGCCAATGTCAACGGTTGTCTCTATCTGGCTCTGTATACAGACAAATCAACCGGCAACATGCGTGTGAATATAGATAACTTGAATGTTTGTCGAGAGACATCCGTTAAAAGTGAACTGCTGAAAACGGTTACAACAACTGCAACAAGTTATGCGTTCAGAGACCTTGAGGAGAGTGCTGTTTACCTTTACAGGGTAAAGGCGTCGGACGGTGAGGCTTCATCGGCTTATTCCGATTATGCAGAGGTTGCACTGTTGCCCACAGAAATAGACGAGGTTGTTGTAAATGATGGCTGGTGCGAGGTCTACAGAGTGGGCGGTGTAAAGGTGTATAGCGGTGATAAATCCGGTATGCCGGCGCTTTCAAAGGGTATATATGTTATTGTAACATCATCAGGTGCTTGCAAGGTTGTTGTTGAATAAGAGAATACATTGCTGAAGCGCTTTGCTTTCATGGTGCTGTAGGTTGGTTCTTAGGAGCCTGTTCCTTGAGTGGAGCAGGCTCTTTTTTGCTCTTATATAAAGTGTTGGAGATTTTTGTATATTTTGCAGCAGCTGGTAGATTTTCTATCCATAATCCCTGAGATTCTTCCTGCGTTTTCAGTTCTGCAGATCTTGTTTTTTTTGTTTAATACTCGTTTGCTTTGAGCCTTTGTCTTTAATTAATTGGACAACTCCAAAATAGAAAAACCAATTTATTGACACTTTGAGATACTCCACATTTTCCTACATTGCAAAACTGTTGTCCAATGGAGTCATGCATAAGCGCAAGAAAGTAACTTTACCGGGTATTTTTCTACTTCAGTATTTTGTTTAAAGCTATTTTTAGTGTTTAAGTTATTGAGTTATAGGATATTTGTTGTCTATTGAACGCCTGAGAATTGAAAATTTGCATTAATCCCATAAATTGTCCGCATTTTCTTTAATCATTTTATAAAAGGTACTTTTATGGTAGATTATAGATGTGTATATATTGTAAAATTGAATATTTATTTAAATTTCTTATGAAACAAATGTAAATAAGAAGGTTTGTTTTTGCGACTTGATGACATGTGTACATTTGGAATTGGTTGGTGATGGCAGAGTGGTGGGGTGTCATTGTTTCAATACTGTATACAAATGTTTTTTGCTTTTGGCTTATGTCAAGGAGTTTTCATTATGATATTAACAGGTGGATATGAACAACCTTGAGACTTATATACAAAATATATTCATAACATATATAATAGTTATAAGTATAGCAAAATCAATGATTTATATATATTGATTTCGTGTTATGGTGTAAAGTTTTAGGAAGATGTTTGTATAAAATCTGGTTTAATTGTATATTTTGCCTATTATATTGTATGTAAGTCTTGGAATATCAGTGTTTTAATTATTTTTATTAAAGCAGGTTCTATCCTGTAGATTTCCTGGTGTGTTTTGGCTGCTATGCTGCGGCGTTGTCTTTTCGACACTATTAGAAATGTGTTCCTGTCATTTTGTTTAGTTTACAAATGTTTTAATATTGTAAATTGATATTATGATTATTGTATCGTTGGGTTGGTTTTGTTGTTTGGTATTTTTGTAATATCTTTGCAATGTTGTGATTAAAACATTTGTAACATATAAATATTGCATACAATTATGAATGAGCGTGAGAGGATTGAATTGCTTATGAAGTGCTACGATTTGTCGCCTTCGCAGTTTGCCGAAAGAACGGGAATTCAGCGTGCGTCTGTATCGCACATCCTGAGTGGACGTAACAAAGCAAGTCTTGAGGTTATGTTGAAAATATATGATGCGTTCCCCGGTGTGGATATGAAGTGGCTGATGACCGGTGTTGGCGAGGTTCCAGTTCCCCAGGTAGCGCAGGAAATTGGGAATGCTTTGCCTTCAGGCACTCTATTCCCGGACGACAGAGTTGCCCCACAGGCAGCAAATACTCCATTTGCTCCAACGGATGTGGATGATGTACCATCAGTTGTATCCCAGGAGTCCAAGCAGCGTCGTGCGGCGCAACCTGTACGTGAAAAACTATCGTCCGAGGTGCGTCCAAGGCGTACGCCGGCAACACGTATAGCTCAACCCGAGAAAAAGATTAAGGAGATACGTATATATTACAGCGATGGAACGTATGAAACACTTATTCCCGAGAGGTTTGCGTAATCAGGTAAAAATGTTGGAGGTCTCCAACATTTTTTTTATTTTTTTGCGTGTGGAGTAAAATTATGCTATCTTCGCACAAATAGACATTAAAAACACATTATAAATAATATCCAACATTTTCGATATGAAAAAAGTTCTTGTCGATTTAGTAGTGAAGGAGATTCAGCAGGTCAATGCCAACTGTGTTCTGTTGGTTATGGCAAGTGAGGCTCCTTTCCCCGAGGTGCGTCCCGGACAGTTTGCCGAGCTTCGTATTGACCAGACACCTACAGTTATGCTACGTCGCCCGATTTCGGTGCATAGTTTCAATGCTGAAAAGAATGAGATTGGCTTTTTAGTTCAGGTTGTAGGCGATGGAACAAAATGGCTTGGCTCGCTCAAGGTCGGTGATAAGGTGAATACATTGTTGCCTCTTGGCAATGGTTTTACAATGCCTGCGGTGGCAGGTAAAAGATATCTGCTTGTAGGCGGTGGTGTAGGTTCTGCTCCTTTGTACTATCTTGCCGAGGAATTGAAGAAAGGCGGTCATGAATTTACAATCCTCATCGGTGCGCGCTCGGCAAAGGATTTGTACCGTCGCGAGGCTTATGAGGCCCTTGGCAGGGTTGAGTATACAACCGAGGATGGCTCGCTTGGCGAGAAAGGTTATGTGACCAACCATTCGTTGCTTGCCGAAAAATATGATTGCATATATACCTGTGGTCCAAAACCTATGATGATGGCTGTTGCACGTTATGCGCGTGAAAACGGCATCTCTTGCGAGGTTTCGCTTGAGAACAAGATGGCATGTGGCCTGGGGGCGTGTCTCTGCTGTGTAGAGGATACAAAGGAGGGGCACAAGTGTGTTTGTACAGATGGTCCGGTATTTTCAATAGATGAACTGAAATGGTAAAGACAGATGTTAAAATAGGCGGTTTGGAACTGAAGAATCCTGTTCTCACCGCATCGGGGACTTTCGGCTATGGTCTTGAATTTGCCGATTTTGTCGATTTGAACAAGTTGGGTGGCTTTATTGTAAAAGGTACAACCCTTAACCATCGCGAAGGCAATGCCTATCCACGTAGTGCCGAAACTCCTATGGGAATGCTCAATGCAGTGGGCTTGCAGAACAAGGGAGTGGATTACTTTGCAGCGAACATCTATCCGCAACTCAAGGATCTTGACACTAATGTGCTGGTAAATGTCTCGGGTGCCTGCATTGAGGATTATGTTGCTTGTGCCGAGAAGGTGGCCGCGCTTGACAATATACCAGGTATTGAACTCAATATCTCTTGTCCTAATGTAAAGCAAGGCGGCATGGCGTTCGGAGTGTTGCCTCAATCGGCGGCCGAGGTTGTTGCAGCCGTGCGCAAGGTCTATCCGAAGACCTTGATTGTGAAACTTTCGCCCAATGTGACCGACATTACTGAGATTGCCCGCGCAGTTGAGGGTGCGGGTGCCGACAGTGTGTCGCTCATCAATACCTTGCTGGGTATGGCTATCGACTCGGAGAAGCGTCGTCCTGTGCTCTCGACAATAACAGGAGGTATGAGTGGGCCTGCGGTGAAACCAATCGCTCTGCGCATGGTATGGCAAGTTGCTAAGGCTGTCAAGATACCGGTGGTGGGTATTGGCGGTATAACAACAGGTGCCGATGCCATTGAGTTCCTCCTTGCGGGTGCAACAGCCATCGAGGTGGGTACAGCCAATTTCATGAATCCAGCAGTAACAGGCGAAATTGTTGATTATATCGAGGATTACCTTGTACGTCACAAGATGAGTTCGGTTCAGGAACTTATCGGTGCTTTGGAGGTTTGACGTAGTTGGTGTTCCAATATATAAAAATGACTCTTGCTATTGGCGAGAGTCATTTTTATATGCTGTGATTTGTTGTTTTAATTACAAATGTATTATTGTTTAATTTTGTATATACAAATGTAATTGTGTCAATATTTTTCGTCTTATTTCAATAGGTCGGGGCGCAATAGTTTTGTGCGTTCCAGCGACTTTTCAAACTCCCATTGGCGTATTTTTGCTTCATGGCCCGAGAGCAGGACATCGGGTACTTTCCATCCGTTATACTCGGCCGGACGTGTGTATACCGGTGCTGCAAGCAAATTGTCCTGAAAAGAGTCGCTCAAGGCCGATGTTTCGTCCGAAATTACGCCCGGAATTAGGCGAATAACAGCATCGCATATTACCTCTACAGCCAATTCGCCACCTGTTAGGACATAATCGCCAATGCTTATCTCTTTGGTAATCAAGTGTTCGCGTATGCGGTGGTCTATTCCCTTATAATGGCCGCACAAAAAGATGATATTTTCCTTCATTGAGAGCGAATTTGCCATCGGTTGGTCAAAAACCTGTCCGTCTGGGGTTGTATAAATGACCTCGTCGTAGTTTCTTTGACTCTTCAGATGCTTTATACAATTGTCAATAGGCTCTATTTTCATTACAAGTCCTGCGCATCCGCCAAATGGGTAATCGTCGGTCTTGCGATGTTTGTCTGTTGTATAATCGCGTAAATTATGTAAACAAATTTCGGCATACCCGTTGCGCTGTGCACGACCCATTATTGAGGAGTTGAAGAAACTCTCCATCATCTCCGGGAATGTTGTAATAATGTCAACTCGCATATAGAATATATTTTTGTAAATTGTTATTTCTGCTGTTTGTGCTGTTTTCTTTTCGTCTGCGAAGATAGTGAAATTTATTCTAATGGCTTTCTGCAATCGCCAATTATTTCATTTCTCAGAATTTTTGCATTCCGTCCCACACAATAAAAAACCTCACCCTACAGGATTATTTTAAAGCGACACAAAGAGCGCACAGCCATTGCGCCCTGCTACAAAAGTCCGGCCTGCAGTCTCAGGATTAAAAAAATCGGCCGGGTTGTACGGGTTCGATGCAAAAATCAAAATCTCAGCGCCTTGTTATTGCCCGTTTTTGGCCGTTTTAAGCGCTTTTGCTCTTAAAAACGGAATTATGGCGGTTCTGGGGCTTAATAAAACTTAAAATACTTGCTTCTTTCGGCAAATTTAAGTAATTTAGCGATGTATTTATATATAATAAGGTATAGAACACAAATAAACAATAACATTAATTTTATAATACTAACTTAGATGATTGAGAACGACAGAATTATTAAAGTCAATGTCGAGGAGGAGATGAAGTCGTCCTACATCGACTATTCAATGTCGGTGATTGTGGCTCGTGCTTTGCCCGATGTTCGCGATGGATTGAAGCCTGTACACCGTCGTATCCTTTATGGTATGATGGAACTTGGCAACACATCCGACAAGGCCTACAAGAAGTCGGCACGTACCGTCGGTGATGTACTTGGTAAGTATCACCCACATGGCGACTCTTCGGTATATGGCGCGCTTGTACGTATGGCTCAGGATTGGGTTATGCGCTATCCGCTTATTGATGGCCAGGGTAACTTCGGTTCAATTGACGGCGACTCACCTGCGGCTATGCGTTATACCGAGGCACGTCTGCACAAGATTGGTGAGGAACTTGCACAGGATCTCTACAAGGAGACTGTAGATTTCCAACCCAACTATAACGACGAGTTTGAAGAGCCAACTGTCATGCCAACCCGCATACCTAACCTTTTGGTGAACGGTTCATCGGGTATTGCTGTAGGTATGGCAACAAATATCCCAACTCATAACCTCAGCGAGGTGCTCGATGCCTGTGTTGCATATATCGATAACCCGGAGATTGACACCGATGGATTGATGCAGCATGTTAAGGCCCCCGATTTCCCTACTGGCTGTGATATCTTTGGACTCAACGGTGTGCGCGATGCGTATGAGACCGGTCGTGGTCGTGTGATAATGCGTGCGGTAGCCGAGATTGAGTCGGGCACACACGAGAAGATTGTTGTTACTGCAATCCCTTACAACGTAAACAAGGAGGAACTTATCAAGGATATCGCCTCAATGGTCAATGAGAAGAAGATTGAGGGTATATCTAACATTAATGACGAGTCTGACCAGTCGGGCATGCGCATTGTTATCGATGTTAAGCGTGATGCCAACGCCAACGTCATCCTTAACAAACTCTACAAGATGAGTTCTTTGCAGACATCGTTCAGCGTGAACTGCATTGCTCTTGTAAAGGGTCGTCCGCAGTTGCTCACTCTCAAGGACTGCATCAGCAACTTTGTCGAGCACCGTCACGATGTTGTTATCCGCCGCACAAAATACGAACTTCGCAAGGCCGAGGAGCGTGCACACATCGTGGAGGGATTGATAATTGCATCGGACAACATTGACGAGGTTGTACGTATCATCAAGGCTGCAAAGTCTCCGGCCGATGCACGTCAGGCACTCATGGAGCGTTTCAATCTCAGCGAGGTGCAGGCTGCTGCAATTGTGGAGATGCGTCTTGGACAGCTTACCGGTATTCAGCAGGACAAACTGCATGCCGAGTATGACGAACTCATGCGAAAGATTGAGTACTACAATGCAATCCTCACCGATGACAATCTTTGCAAGCAGGTCATTAAGGACGAACTTTACGAAATCAAGGAGAAGTATGGTGACGAGCGCCGTTGCAAGATTGACTATAGCGCATCGAGCGACTTCAACCCCGAGGATTTCTATGCCGATGATGAGATGGTCATCACAATATCTCACCTGGGATACATCAAGCGTACACCGCTCACCGAGTATCGCGCACAGAATCGTGGCGGCGTAGGCTCAAAGGGTAGCGACACTCGCGACAGCGACTTTATCGAGTATATCTACACTGCCACAATGCACAACACTATGCTGTTCTTTACACAGCGTGGCAAGTGCTACTGGCTCAAGGTATATGAGATACCCGAGGGTAACAAGAACTCAAAGGGTCGCGCAATACAGAACCTGCTCAACATTGATGCCGATGATGCAGTGAATGCATTTGTCCGCGTAACAACGCTTGCCGACAAGAACTTCATTGAGAGCCACAACATCGTCTTCTGTACCAAGAATGGTATTATCAAGAAGACAAGCCTTGAGCAGTACTCACGTCCACGTACAAACGGCATCATTGCCATCACCATCCGCGAGGATGACAAGGTTATTTCGGTAGCCCTCACCGATGGCGACAGCGATATCATCCTTGCAAATCGTGGCGGAAAGGCTGTCCGTTTCAACGAGAATACAGTGCGTGCTATGGGACGTACAGCAACCGGTGTCAAGGGTATGGACATTGCCGAGGACGACGAGGTTGTAGGCATGGTGGTACTGCCAAAGAGTGACGAGGTCGAGCATAGCCTGCTTGTCCTTTCGGAGCAGGGATACGGCAAGCGTACAGCAACCGATGACTACCCAACAGTGGGTCGTGGCTGCAAGGGTGTTAAGACACTGCAGGTAACCGAGAAGACCGGCCAGCTTGTTGCTATTATGGATGTTAACAACGACAATGACCTGATGATTATCAACAAGTCGGGCATCACCATTCGCACATCGGTAGACCAGATACCTGTTCAGGGACGTGCAACACAGGGTGTGCGCATCATCAATCTTGGCAAGAAGAATGACTGCATTGGTTCGGTATGCAAGGTAACCCATGAAACCGAGGTTGAGGAGGATGCTGTTGCTCCCGAAACTGTAGAAGGCAACGCCATTGAAGTGGAAAACACAGACAATCAATAACTAACACATAAACATTAAACGTGATTGACATGAAAAAATTAGTATTATCTTTAGCGATGGTTCTTGGCGCGACATTTGCGTTTGGACAGGAACTGACAAAAGAGGAATTAAAGCAGCAGAAGAGGCAGATTAAGGCTCTTATGAATGTTGTTAATGATGCTGAAACAAACTTGCAGAGCGACCCAGTCGGTGCTGCCAATGCACTTAGACCGGTGGTGAAAAACTCTTTGGTAAACAAGGATGCTCGTGTATGGTTTGTAAGCGCAACAGCAAAGAAGGCTGTGATAGATAATGAGAATAACAAGCGTGTAGAGGGTGCTGCATACAATGAAGAGATGCTTTACTCATACACATACGAGGTTGGATATGACATTGAAAAGTGCGATGAGTGTGATAATCTCCCCGATGCAAAAGGTCGCATCAAGCCACGTTATGCCGAGCAGCTCAAGGTTCTCTACACACAGATGTATGGACAGTTCTATAATGCCGGTGCATACTACTATGGCAATGAGGACTACAGCAAGGCCTATGACCTCTTCAAGATGTTCATTGACACAGCCGACAAACTGTACATGCTTCAGGTGATGCCAAAGGATACTGTGAATGTTCCTGTTGCAGCATACAACATGGCGCTTTGTGGTATGCAGTTGGAGGATTATGCAAAGGTGCTCACACACGTTGACATGGCGTTGGCAAATGAGCAGATGGCACCTGCAGCATTCCGCTACAAGACAGTTGCTTGTGTTGAACTTGGTGACACTGCCTCTTGGCTTGAACTCTGCAAGGAGGGTACAGCACGTTTCCCCGAGGATGCATACTTCAGCCAGTCGCTTATTCAGTATTATGACAGTCGTGGCGAGAGCGACAAACTCAATGCCTTGGCCGATGATCTGATTGCTGCCGATCCAAACAATCCTTTGTTTGTTTACCTCAAGGGATACATCCCACACCAGAAGGAGGATTACGACAGCGCAATTGAGTGGTACAACAAGACACTAGAGGTTGACCCAGATTACTCAAACGCTCTTTCAAACCTTGCACGCTGTTATTTGCAGAAGGCATATCTCTACAGTGTTGAGCAGTCATCAACAAAACTCAATGACAAGAAGAAGATTGCAAAGGACAAGGAGATTCTTAACGGTTACTACAACCAGGCACTTCCTTTGTTGGAGAAATTGCGTGTTAACTGCCCCGACAAGACCGACCTTTGGTTGACAAACCTCATCAACTGCTACTACAATCTTAACATGTCTGACAAGGTTAAGGAACTCGAGAAATTGCAGGAGTCTTTGTTCGAAGAGTAAAAATATCGCTCGTACACAGTAGACGAGTAACAAAAAAACATAGGTTGCTAAAAAGCAACCTATGTTTTTTTGTATCAATAGGTAAGTCCCTTTATGGCTCAACTTTGCCAGGGTACTGCTCAAGAGCCTTTCCCAACAGGAAGATAGCACGTTTCAGGTCGGCCTTGTCAATGGCATATGCAATACGCACCTCGTTCTTGCCATATCCCTCCTCGCTGTAGAAACCTGATGCCGGAGCCATCATAATTGTCTCTCCCTCGTAGTTGAAATCGGTGAGGCACCACTGGCAGAACTTGTCGCTGTCATCAATTGGCAGGCGTGCAACAGTGTAGAAAGCACCCATTGGAATAGGGGAGTAGACCCCCGGCAATTTATTCAACTCGTCTACGAGGCAGTTCCTGCGCTCAATGTACTGTTCGTATGTGTTGATGGTGTATGAACGTGGAGCATCAATTGATGCCTCGGCAATAACCTGACCAAGTAATGGGGGGCTAAGGCGTGCCTGGCAGAACTTCATAACTGCCTGACGCACAGCGGTATTCTTGGTAATCAAGGCACCAATTCTAATACCACACTCTGAGTAACGCTTTGAAACAGAGTCTATTAGTACTACATTGTCTTCAATGCCCTCGAGATGGCATGCCGAAATATATGGCGAGCCTGTATAGATAAATTCGCGGTAAACCTCGTCGCTGAAAAGGAAAAGGTTGTGCTTTTTTACAAGGTCGCGAATACGGTTCATCTCCTTACGTGTGTAGAGATAGCCGGTAGGGTTATTGGGGTTGCAAATGAGTATACCGCGTGTACGCTCATTGATGAGTTCTTCAAAACGCTCCATTGGAGGCAATGCAAACGACTCGTCAATGCTTGAACGTATTGGACGTATAACAGCACCTGCTGATATTGCAAATGCCATGTAGTTAGCATATGCAGGCTCAGGTACAATAATCTCATCGCCGGGATTCAAACAGGTAAGGAAGGCGAAAAGCACAGCCTCGGAACCGCCCGAAGTCACAATGATATCATCCGGTTTCAGTTTAATCTGATACTGGTCGTAATATTCCACAAGTTTCTCACGCAGTGAGAGAAAACCGTCGCTTGGGCTATATTCTAGAATTTTCTGGTTAAATTTCTTTATTGCATCAATGGCAACATCTGGCGAGTTCAGGTCGGGCTGACCAATATTCAAATGGTAAACCTTCAGACCGCGTGCCTTTGCGTCATTAGCAAAAGGCGCCAATTTACGAATTGGCGATGAAGGCATCAAGACAGCTCTTTCCGATAATTCTGGCATAATTCTCTTAATTAATTTTTGGTCTGCAAATTTAAGAAAATTACAACCAAATACGAAATCCTTTGAGAATTAGTTTTAAATATATTTATTACAGACTTTTATAACAAACTGAAATCACCTTTTTAAAACGCTATGCGCCCTATCCTGTAATTTTGGCCCTATTGAATGATAATAAATATTATGTTTAATACAACTTTGGAATTTCTGCACTACCTGTGGGAATGGCTGAATTTTGATGGTATTTGGGGGAAATAATATAGAGGGAAAAATGTTATCCTGATGACAGGAAGGAATAGTTTTGACTATTGTATTTATAAATTTATTTATCTACATTTGTCGAAAATTAATGCTCCTTATGTTTAACGATCCCCTTTCTAAAGTAATTAAAATACTTATAATTGTTATTTTAAGTATATATGCATTATCGCTATTAGTAGATTGTGTATTTAAATTTTTACCCTTCTTTTTTCGTTAACCGACGGACACAAGCCCCTTCGGGTGTCGATTGTTGGTTCGTTCAGGATGACACAAAACTATAAAATTATGGACTTAGTCCATTTTTCTTATTTTTATTGCTCCATCTCCTGTTGTTCACGCATCCATTTGGCCAGTTCCTCAATCTCCTTAATACCCTTGCGGCAATTCTCTATTTCCAGACTCAAATCAATAGACGAGAACTCCTCTTCGCCAATTCTTGTAAGCAATCTAATCGTATCATTGCCATTGTGGTCAATGAGTTCCACCACTGCACGCTGATAGTCGTTGCCATCATATTTGGCAGGCTGTGGGTCATTGTATTCTGCTTCGTAAATCTCGACCTCCCTGCGGAACTCTTTTACAATGCTGTCGGCCATTGCTATCAGGTTGTCGTAATCCGGGGTATCATTTATTTTATCTTCAAGTTCAATAGTCTCCTTTGTTATGAAATAATTGAGTGAGGATACTGCGGTAATTGGCAGGTTTACAGTGTCTAACTCAATGATTCTATGCGATTTGTCGGGGTGCTTATCGACAATGAAACGCTGAATGTTTTCGGGTGTCTCAAACTCTTTTGCAAAGAACTCATTGCGCTCCTTCTTCTTTTGGGCAATGCTTCTGGCATTGGCAAAATAGTTAGGCAAATCCCGTTTTAGCGCCCTGCCCCAAATGTATCCAACGTTTATTTCGTATTCGTTGCCTTCATTCATTTCAATGTATATACCCTTGATTCTATTTTCGCAAAGTTCGCTCTCATTTATTGGGCACTCTACAATAGTCGTAAAGAATTTTTTCTTTGCATACGGTTTTGACAACTTGTACGATTTCACCGAATGCACCAATGTCTTTATGTATTTCCCATTAGCTAACTTTATGAATACCGACTTGTTCTTCTCTATCTTTACAGGTTTGCTCTCGCCGGGAATTGATATTACAAGATATGTGCTTTCTCCTTTTGTGCCTATGTAATGCCTGATGAACCCCAGTTCTGTCCTGTAATTATCTTTGTCATCAAATGTGAAACTGAAAGTCTCACTGTCTCCACGAACAACCTGTGCCGACAATGTCTGCGCCAGTAATATTGTAATAATTAGGAATATCCTTTTCATACTCTCACCAATGAATTTTGCAAAGACTTATCCGATAATCTCTTTAGCCATTTGTGACTCCTTGTCTATGGCATGCACTGTTTTACGAATGTACAGACACAAAGTTATTTAATTTATTCAATTGATGGCAATCCTTTTATAAAAAAAGTGTATCTTGCGCCCAAGATTAATTGGAATTATGAAAATCTATTCAGCACCTCTTCAAGGGTTTACCGAGGCTGTGTGGCGCAACGTACACAGCGATGTCTTTGGCGGTATTGACGGTTACTATACCCCATTCCTACGATATGAGCATGGCGAGATACGCAACAAGGATATCCGCGATATTGAACGCAAGAACAACAGTGTCAAGAACCTTGTACCGCAGGTCATTGCCGCAACACCCGAGGAGATGCGCCCTCTTTTGGAACTTATAACCACCGAAGGCTATAACCGCGTTGATATTAACATGGGCTGCTCTTTCCCACTGCAGATGCGCAAGCGTCATGGAGCGGGTCTATTACCCCACCCTGGCCTTGTTGCTGATTTGATTAAAGAGGTTGCGCTGCACCCCGGGATTTCATTCTCGGTCAAGATGCGTCTTGGCTGCAACAGCAATGACGAATGGAAAGAATTGCTGCCAATTCTCAACGATGCTCCTTTGCACCACGTGACCATGCATCCTCGTCTGGGCGTTGAACAGTATAAAAAGCCTGTTGATGTCGATGCGTTTGCCGAATTCTATGAAGCCTGCAAACATCCGGTGATATACAATGGTGACATCTGTACATTATCAGACATAGATTGCATTGCTCGGCAGTTCCCTGCGCTCAAGGGCATCATGCTTGGCCGGGGATTGCTAGCCAATCCAGCACTGGGCATTGAATACCACGCCGGGCGCGAACTGACAAACGCAGAAAAGAGCAGCCTTGTACGCCAGATGCACGATGCAATGATGCGCGAACTCACGCCGCGCCTGCAGGGCAACACTCAGTTCCTTAGCAAGATGAAACCCTATTGGGAGTATCTGTTGCCAGACATGCTCAAGCGCAATAAGAAAGCAATACTCAAAGCAACAACAATAGACAAATACATCCATGCAGTGAATGAAGGCCTGGCTGGGTATTAATAGGATAAAGCGGTCAGCATTAGTGCCGGCCGCGTATATATTTGCATTTACTCCATTTCAAACTCAATCTGCGCAGCCAGGTCATATCCCTCCTGGTACAGTGCAAGCAACTTGTCAATGTTGCGTTCAATGCGCCCAACCTCAACAGGTTTTATTGGACGAATCACCTCTATCCTGCCATCGCTCTCCAATGTCTCAACGAGTTCCATTTGCTTGTTGTACATTGCATTGCGGCCACGTATTGCATCCTTTACATTTGGGTATTTGCGGTAGAAAAAGAATGGAACCTTTGTAGCCTTTTGTGGCTTGCGATATCCAATATTGCGTGTCAGCACCACCAGGTTATTGTCATACCCCAGCGACATTGCACGCTCAATGGGGATAGAGTCGGATATTCCGCCATCGAGCATAGGCTCGCCGTCGACATATGCAATGGGGCATACAAAAGGCAGGCTGCTCGATGCCTTTACAATCTCAATCACGCGCTTGGGATTCTTTTTCTCCTCAAAATAGCAGGCCTTGCCGGTGAGGCAACTTGTTGTCACCATCTCATAGTGCTCGGGGCTGCTTGCCAGCCTGTCATAGTCGTAAGGACTTATCTCCTCGGGGAACTTATGGAATAGCAGGTCAAAGTCCATGATGTTGCCTTTGGTGAGCAGATATTTAAGCCCGATGTAGTTGTATTCCTTCAGCAGATCAATGTCGGCATACTTTGCGCGGCCTCGCTGGTGCGACATGTATGACAGACCATTGCAAGCACCTGCACTCACGCCTATTATATAAGGGAAACGTATGCCCCGGTCCATGAAATTGTCGAGCACGCCAATAGTGAAAATGCCACGCATACCACCACCCTCAAGTATGAGTCCCGACTTCTTCGTTATCTTGAATTTCTTCTTTTTCATAGTGCAAATGTATTAAAACAAGTGGTAAAAATGAACAAAATGTACGTTTTTTCTTGCTTTTTATGCTGCATTTTATTCCATGTGCTTTATATTTGCATATATATGTACAAACAATTAAATAATATTACTATGAATAGAAGCATTATTGCACTTTTTGCTGCAGCAGCCCTTATCGCATCATGCGGCGGCAACAAGAAGGCTGCAGAACAGGACACAGTGCAGCCCGTTGTAGAAAACGTTGCAGCGGAACCTGTTGTTTATGAGAATGAGTATATTGTAAAGGTTGGCGATGCTGCCCCCGACTTTACTTTGCAGATGACCGACGGTTCTACATTTACCCTGTCTGAGCAGCGCGGAAAGGTTGTCATGCTGCAGTTCACCGCCGGCTGGTGCGGTATCTGCCGCGAGGAGATGCCGCACATTGAGCGCGACATCTGGCTGCCAAACAAAGATAACGAGAATTTTGTGCTTGTGGGCATTGACCGCGAGGAGGAACTCGAGGATATCCTGCCATTCATTCAGGAGGTTGGCACAACCTACCCCATTGCAATGGACAGCAATGCCGATGTGTTTGCACAGTATGCCCTGCGCGAGTCGGGCATCACCCGCAACGTGCTCATTGACCGCGATGGCAACATTGTAATGCTCACCCGCCTGTTCAAAGAGGACGAGTTCGCCGCGTTGGTTGAGAAAATCAATTCAATGCTGGCCAAATAATGGCTATGTAGAAAAAAGGTGTGGATAAATCTATAATTTTAGGCAGTAGATTTTACCATTAATCAGTTGTCTAACCAAGAAAAGTTATATCCGTGCAAATCTTTAGACAGTCCTCACACAATGTCCTGAAAACAAGCGGCCCTCCATAGGATTTTTAACTTGGTTGAAATTGCTTCCGCTCGCTTTGTGTGTAAACAAGTTTTCACACACTCGCTTACTCGCAATTTTCAACGGTGCCGTTACGCCGTTGGCGGGGAATTACCTTTGCAATGGAATACTTCGCGAACTTTACGTATACAATGGTAATATCAAATAAAACCGGCACCGTTGGCGGGGAATTGCCTTTGC
>JAEIGA010008140.1_pt1 | contig 15896 bp, 6 predicted proteins | sample 9270691 | NCBI WGS metagenome assembly JAEIGA01 (sample SAMN17057246, study PRJNA624740) | gut metagenome | biome: biome; isolation source: fecal sample | host: Bos grunniens | place: China: Xizang | collected 2019
CATGGCTATTGCAGGAGCTGCCGTTCTTACTCAGATTCAGGGTATTATCTCGGATGCAGCCAGTGATATCGCAAGTTCGTACTGGGTACCTATTATCGCATTTGCAGTGATTTTGTTCTACTGCATATTCCCTTGTTCAAAATATCAGGGACGATAATAATTTTGGAATATTGGAATAAATGATTAGATTTGCATGCTAAATCGTTTTAGTCACTTAATTTAACACTATCATATGGCAAAAAACTATTTAAAGGCCATCAGTAATATCAGGTATATTCTGATTGCCGCTGTTATGACGCTGCTAGTGGTTCCCACATCATTGAGTGCTCAGTCCAAGACAATAGCTCTCACTGGACGAGTTCTCGAAGCTGATACCAATCAGCCGATTGTTGGTGCAGCTGTCATGATAAAAAACACCAATACCGGTGTCGTAACCGATATTGATGGTATGTACATGATCGGTATCACAGATCCTAATGCTGTACTCGTTGTTTCATCTATGGGTTACAAATCTGCAATTGTTCCGATCGAAGGCAAGTCCCTCATTGACATCTACCTTGAGTTTGACTCAGAATCACTCGAGGACGTTGTCGTTGTCGGATATGGTACTCAGAAGAAGGCGACCATCACAGGTGCACTATCTGTAGTAAAAACAGGAGAAATCAGCAGACAGACTACACCAAACCTTTCGAACGCACTCGGAGGTGTCGTTCCTGGACTTATCACACGTCAGAATAACGGTGAGCCAGGTTATGACAGTGCGCAGATGCTCATCCGCGGTCTCGGAACATGGGCAAATGCATCACCTCTTGTACTCGTGGACGGTGTAGAAAGAAGTTTGAACTACGTCAATGCCAGCGAGATCGAGTCATTCTCAGTACTTAAGGATGCATCTGCAACAGCAGTTTACGGTATGCGTGGTGCAAACGGTGTAATCCTCATCAACACTAAGAAAGGTCAGGTGGGTAAGCCGAAGGTAATGCTCCGCATGGAAGCGACAAATCTCCACGGTCTCAGATTCTACGACTACATTGACTCTGGAGATTATGCAACGTTGATGAACGAAGCATCTGCAGTGAGCGGAAATGTGATTCCTTGGTCTGACGAGGATATCATGAAGTTCAGAAACGGATCAGATCCATATCTTTATCCTAATGTAGACTGGACAAACGAGATCCTCAAGGAGAATGCATTCCAGACAATGGATGAGATCTCGGTATCCGGAGGTAACGACATCGTACGCTACTATATCTACCTCGGTTATTCATCTGAGGATGGTCTCTTCAAGGAGGATCCTACATATAACTACCGCACAAATTCAAGAGCACAGAGATATACATTCCGCACAAACGTGGATGTAAACCTTAGCAAGAACCTCACTCTCGAGCTCGGACTTTCTGAGATCGTTCAGCACCGTCTCTATCCTGGTACTGACGCATCATCGATCTTCCACTCTCTCAACATGGTGAAGCCGCTCTCATATCCAGTAAGAAACCCTGACGGAACACTGGCTGGTTCAACAACAACATATGAGAACAACTCTCCTTATCGTCTTGCAACAAACAACGGTTACGCAAAGCAGTTCCGCTCAACAACACAGGCGAATGCTACTTTGAGATGGGATCTCGGTACCCTCATCACTCCTGGTTTGAACCTTGAAGCTAAATTCTCTTACGACCATGGATACTTCACTGAGGCCTTCAGACGTAAGGTTCCTACAATCAAGAAGTTCCTCGGTTATGACGAGAACGGTGAAGAAAGATATACCCTCATTGCAGAAGAGACAGCGATGGGATATGCGATTGAGTCAAACACATCATCAAGAGCATACTACGGTGAGGTCCGTTTGAACTACAACCGTACATTCAACAAGCATACAGTCGGAGTACTCGGAATGTTCAGTGCACGTGACTATCAGGACCTTACAGCAGGTACATCACTTGCCAACCTCCCTTATCGTAGAGCAGGATTCGCAGGTCGTGTAAACTACAACTACGATCAGCGTTACCTCCTCGAGGCGAACTTCGGATATAACGGTTCAGAGAACTTTGCCCGCGGCAAGAGATTCGGTTTCTTCCCTGCATTCTCAGCAGGTTGGAACATCTCCAACGAGAAATTCTGGAAGGTTCCTTTCATGAATCACCTTAAGGTCCGTGGATCATATGGTACTGTAGGTTCTGACTCGAACAGTGCAGAACGTTTCTTCTACATGTCCACAATCAACACTTCTGCCAACGGTTACCTCTTCGGAGACTCACAGCAGGGTTACCCAGGTTATGCAGAGAAGACTATGGGTGCTCCAAGCGCTACATGGGAAGTATCTCACAAGACAGACGTCGGTATCGACATGGAGTTCTTCAACGGAACATTGAAACTCGCAGCCGACTACTTCTACGAGTATCGTGACAACATCCTCCTCAAGAGAAAGCTCATCCCGGACATCATGGGTGCGGCATTCGGTGATACTCCTTGGGCTAACATCGGTATCATGGAGAACCGAGGCGTGGATGGTAACATCGAATTCAGCGGTACAACAAGAGGCGGACTCTTCTACTCTATCCGCGGTAACGCCACATTTGCAAGAAACAAGATCATCGAGGACGATACAGTTTACCACCAGTGGGGCTATCAGGACTCACGTGGACGTTCAGCAAACATGTTCTACGGTCTTACTGCAATCGGTCTCTTCCAGACTCAGGAGGAAATCGACAACAGCCCTAAGCAGGAGTTCGGTACATACACTGTCGGTGACGTAAAGTATGCCGACCTCAATGAAGACGGTTACATCAACGAATACGATAAGAGCTACATCGGCTTCGGTCGTACACCTGAGTGGATGTATGGATTCGGATTCACATTGGCATACAAGGGATTCGACATCTCTCTCAACTTCACTGGAGCAGCGAATACCAACATCCTCATCAACTCACCATCAATGATGCCGTTCTCGTTGGAATATCCTGGATATAACGTCCTCCAGCACTTCTTCGACAACCGATTCATCCCTGGTGCAGAAGACAACAGCAAGGCTATATTCCCAGTCGTACACGCCGGTAACTCGCCAAACAACTATCAGGTGAGCACCCTCTATATGAGAAATGCGAACTACCTCAAGCTTAAGACAGCTGAGTTCGGTTACAACTTCCGCAAGGAACTTGTCAACAAGATCGGAATCGAAAGCCTCAGACTATTCCTCAACGGTAACAACCTGTTCTGTCTGGACAACGTCAAGATCGTTGACCCTGAGACCGAGAACATGGAAGTTTCAAGATATCCTTCACAGAGGGCTGTCACATTGGGTCTTCAGATTGGTTTCTAATTTCTTAATTGCAGAATATGATGAAAAAGATCACAAAAATATTATTGTTTGCTAGCGTTGCCGTGCTGTCTGTCACAGGATGTGCTGACTTCCTTGACATGGCACCACAGGAGAACCTCCAGCTTGAGGACATCTTTACAAACAGAATGTATACCAAGAACTTCTTGACACATATATATTCTTGGAGTCCTACTGAGGCCAATATGGCGGATGACGGCGGTGCTTGGCGTAACCCATTCGTTGCAGGTAGTGACGAAATGGAGATTGCCTATGGTAAGGCATATGGTCACCTGATCAACGACGGATCATGGAACCCACAGAACATCAGCCAGACACAGGTATGGCCGGAATCATATATGGCTATCCGTAAATGTAACCAGCTCCTTGAAAATATCGACAAATGTCCGGCAACCGAGGACGAGGTGAGACACTGGAAAGGCGAAGCATATTTCCTTAGAGCATGGTATCACTTCCTGGCCTTCCGTGCCTATGGCGCTATCCCTGTCCTCACACAGTCATATGATCCTAACGACGACCTTCTTTCGATCGTCAGAACTCCTGCAGACCTTGTTGTCGAGCAGATTGTAAAGGACTGTGACGCAGCCGCAGAATGCCTCCATGATGAGGATATCTGGCCTCTCTCAGACCAGGGACGTGCAACAAGACTTGCTGCTCTGGGACTTAAGGCAAGAGCACTCCTTTATATCGCTTCACCGCTTTATAATGGTAATACAGAACTTGCGGACCTCAAGAATCTGGACGGAACCAATCTTATCAGCCAGACATACGATCCTGAGAAATGGAAGCGTGCTGCAGATGCAGCTCTTGAGTGTATCAATACAGCTGCTGCTGTAAACAAGACCCTCTACGATGAGAATCCTAATCCAGTTCTTAACTATGGTGAAATATTCACAAAGGTATGGAACAAGGAAATCCTCTGGGCAAAGAACATCGGTGCATATCAGCACTGGCTCAATTGCGGAGACCCTGTATCATTTGCTTGTTTCTCTATCTTCAACCCTACTCAGGAACTCGTGGATGCATATCAGATGGAGGATGGTTCAACCCCTATCATCGGCTATGAGAACGACGGTCTCATTCCTGTAATCAATCCTGAATCAGGATATGTTGAGGAAGGTTTCGTAGAAAACGGCGATGACTCCGGTCTTAACAGATGGCAGGCAGGTGTATCTAACATGTACATCAAGCGTGAGCCACGCTTCTATGCTTCAATCAACTTCAACGGAGCTATCTGGAAATATGATGCTCCAAGTTTCAACAAGACAGACCCTCACACACTCGAGTTCTGGTACACAGGTGTGGACGGAAAGCTTGGTGCAGGTACCGACTATTGTAAGACAGGTTATCTGATGCGTAAGCTCGTAAGCCCTGAATATATCCCATTCAAGTATACACCTAACCAGCAGTGGGTATATATCAGACTTGGTGAGATCTACCTTGACCTTGCAGAGGCATTGAACGAGTACTACGGTCCTACAGCTGACTGCTACAAATACATCAACGCAATCCGCAAGCGTGCAGGTCTTCCTGAACTGGAAGCAGGCCTCACAAAGGAGCAGATGAGAGACAAGATCAAGCACGAAAGACGTATCGAGCTTGCATTCGAGACTCACAGATTCTTCGATGTACGCCGCTGGAAGGACGCTAAGGAAACCGAGTCAAAGAGTATCCACGCAATGAGCATCTATGAAGGTACTCATCTTCAGGATCCTGCATTCTACAAGCGAGAGAAGGTAGAGACCCGAGTATTTGAAGCTCCAAAGCACTATTTCTTCCCAATCGACCAGGTGGAGATCGACAAGCATCACGACAGAGCTCTTGTACAGAACCTGGGATGGACTACAATAGGAAATGTTGAAGAATAAACTTACTATCATGAAATTCAAGAGTATATTATTATTGGCTGTTCTCAGCCTCGTCACCCTTTCCTGCGAACAGCCGGAGGAGCCAATGCTTCCGGTAGACCTGCAGGCAATGAGCTTCAACGCGACCATCGAGTCTGTAATGCCGCTCGAGTTTGCGGAAGGTGACAAGATAACCATATATGACGGTACAGCCGCCAGAGAATTCACCACTGCTACCAAGGGCATCATGGCGACATTCGAGGGTGAAGCCGATGCAAATGCAAAGCAGTATTGTGCAGTATATCCATACACTTCAAACCTCAGATACAGCGGAAGAGTGCAGATGGAGATTCCTGCAAGCCAGACTGCAGTGCTTAACAGCTATGACAGATCCATCAAGGCAGCTGCAGCTGTTGCAAATGGTTCTGAGCTCAGTTTCTCTAATGTCCTTTCGTTCCTGAAGATAGAACTTCAGCCTGAGGCCGGCATCGATATCGTATCGGTAAGCGTCACTTCAAATAACGGAGAGCCACTCACAGGTTCGATTTTCGTAGGACTCTTCGATGAACCTACAGTCGAGCCATATACAACCGGTTACTTCAACAACGTAAGTATGTCCGGCTCAAAGCTCAGCGGAAATTTCTACATGGCCGTAATGCCTCAGACCTTGTCGAATGGATATACCATTGCTGTGACAAACTCTGAAGACGGACGCTATGAGCAGAAAGTGGAGGGCAGCGTAACATTCGCCCGCAATGAAGTCTACGACCTCGGTAAGATCTCAGACGTAGAATGGGAGATCAAGCCTAATCCAAATCCTACTCAGATTCCTAATACAATCCTTCTGAAGGCTTCATTCACCAATGCTGACTTCAACATGGTATCAGAGGGTGGATTTGAGGATCACATCGACAAGCCGATCCCTTACCGTTCTGCTTGGATTCCTATCGGCGATGCAGCGAACTACCTCACATATAACACAGGTACACCGATTGAAGGAAATGCAACACTTCGCTTCAACGCTTCTCCTACCGGTGGTGTATGGCTGGATATCAACCAGTTCATCGCTGTTCCGATGAACACTGACCTTACAATGTCATTCACACAGAGTGTCAACACACCTTACAGCCGTAACGCATTCATCGGTGAAGGCCCGCGCGAGCTCTGGCTGAGTGAGATCCAGGGACATGACATGCAGCTTTGGGACCTCTCAGGATACCACGCATGGTCTCCGACAGAGACTAAGGAATACAGCTTGAAATTCAATACTCTCGACTATTACTGGGGTATCGTTGTGTTCACAATTGCAGGAGACCCTGAGCGTTACGAGATCCTTGATGATGTCAAGCTGGTTCCTGACAACTACGAGCACAAGTCAATCGCAACCAATCAGGTGGAGATTGTCAGCACCATCCAGAACGCTACATATGATGACATCACTTCTCTTGGACAGCTCGTGGGATGGATCAACGAAGACGGAGCACTTACAATGGCATTGTCAGATGCTGTAGTGAAGGGTGCAACTATCCATAACACAGTAGCTTCTGCCGACATGGAGACTTACAGCCTCACCAAGTTCAACAAGTTTGCAGGTGCAGTGGTCGAGGCACACAAGGTAAGCGATTCTGACGTGATTTCAGTGATAATCGATGATGCATTCTCACATAACGGCAAGTCATACGCGCACTATTATGCCAAGATGACTCAGGATGCAGAGAACCCTGACTTATGGACAACCAAGTATTCTGGCTTCCTCGTATCTGAGGATGGCGGTCTGACATGGAATGCTCCATCACACGGCAACGTATGGAAGGTATGGCTCGAAGCTGCCGGCAACACAATGCAGGCTCCATTCGAATGGTTCTCAGAGGCAAGTACCTGTCATGCGAACGACGGATACTTCTATATGGTTCACTCGGCATATGGAAGAGACTGGACAAACTATTCTAACTTCTTCATCTCAAGATGCGAGGACAGCAAGGACATCACTGATCCTGCTAACTGGCAGCACTGGACAGGTACAGAATGGTCAGACAGCGAGCACGATGTAACATCTGCTGCAATGATCACAATCGGTAACCGCAGCGAACCTTGTCTTGTATACAACGAGAAGTTCGGCAGATTCATGCTTATCTACAGATCACAGCGCCACGAAGGTCTCGTATTCCGCGACGCTCACAGCGTGGAAGGCCCATGGTCTGGAGAGAAGATCATCACTGATGACGACATTCATGGTAAGTGTATCGCTCCATCCGCTATCAAGGTGGATACAGACGGTTCAATCATCATCCTTGCAAATCAGTTAAGCTAAAAATATGAACAGAAAAAGCGTATATATTATACTATCATTAATCCTCGGTTCCCTGGGCTTGCATGCCCAGGAAACTGAGGTTTTGAACCAGACTATGGGATCCGAAGAAGAGAAGCCTACAGTCTACATGGTGGCAAATGCTCACCTCGACACACAGTGGAGATGGGATATCCGCCAGACAATCAATGAATTCCTTTTGAATACCGTGCTGCAGAATTTCCGTTTGATTGAAGAGTATCCTGAATATATCTTCAATTTTGAAGGTGCAGTTAAGTATATGTGGGTAAAGGAATACTACCCTGAGCTTTATGGAAAGCTCAAGGAGTATATCCAGCAAGGTCGTTGGTTCCCGGCCGGAAGTTCCTGGGATGCTAATGACCCTAACCTTCCTTCGACAGAAGCGACAATCCGCAATATTCTTTACGGACAGCATTTCTATATGAAGGAATTCGGCATGAAAGGCACAGACATCATGCTCCCTGACTGTTTCGGTTTCGGATATACACTTCCTACAGTGGCATCACACTGCGGTCTGACTGCATTCGGCACTCAGAAACTTCAGTGGCGTGCGAGACCGTTCTACGAGGACGGAAGACGATTCCCGTTCCTCTTCGGAATCTGGGAAGGAATCGACGGTTCACGTCTTATGGCCAGCCTTGACGGCGGAAACTACTCATGGTGTCCTACAAACGAGGATCTGACTGATTTTGCAGATTTCAAGGACCGCCTTGCCAAGAATCCTATACCGGCAGCATACCGTTATTTCGGAACACGTTCATCGCGTCTTCATGACGACCAGGGCGGTTCCCCTACTCCAGAAGGCGTGAGACTGGTTGACCAGGCCATCAAGAATCCTAAGAGCTACCAGCTGAAGTTCGCGACAGTGGATCAGATGTTCAAGGATTACTATATGGACGAGCGTCTTCCTGTATTCAACGGTGAGCTTCTGATGGATATTCATGCAACAGGATGCTACACATCTCATTCCGAGATGAAGAAGATCAACCGAAAGAACGAGTGGATGCTTCTCAGCAGCGAGGGTGCCGGTGCCATTGCACATTGGCTTGGAGCAATGCCATACGAGCATTACACAATCGATGAGTCATGGAAAAGAGTCATCCTGCACCAGTTCCACGACGACCTCACTGGAACAAGTCTTCCATCTGCATACCAGTTCTCATATAATGACGAGTATGTCGTAGCTAACCAGCTTTCTAATCTTGTGAAGGCTGAAGTTGCTGCAGCTGGAAAAATCCTCGACACGAGAGTCTCAGGTACACCTGTAGTGGTATATAACGCGATCACTGCAAGAAACAATGATGTAGTGAAGGTTGTAGTGAATCTTCCTGCCAAGTATGACGGTGTTGCAGTATATGCACCATCAGGCAAGAAGGTTAACTCACAGATCATCGCACGCGAGGGCGACATGGCGACAGTAGCCTTTGCTGCAGATTCCCAGTCTATGGGAATTGCTGTATACGATGTCCGTCCAGTGAAGAAAGCCGAGGCAGCTTCAGTGCTCAAGGCTGACAGAAACGGAATGGAAAACCGCATATACAAGCTCAGATTCGACGAGAACGGAGATATCTGCTCTTTGGTTGACAAGCGCAACGGTCGTGAAATGGTAAAGGACGGCGATGCATTCGGACTTATCATGTTTGAAAATAATGAGTCTAACGTATGGCCGGCATGGGAGATCCTCAAACCTGTCCTTGACCGCACACCGGCAAGAATCAAGGAAGATGTAAAGATTACTGTCGAGGAGCTTGGAGCACTCAGAGCAGTTGTTCGTATTGAAAAGAAATACGGTGAGTCAACATTTGTCCAGAGAGTCATCATGACTGACGGAGCAAATGACGATAGAATCGATATTGAGAACGATGTGGACTGGAAGCACCGCTCGGCACTCCTCAAGTACAACGTTCCGATGAATCTTTCGAACGATGAGGCTTCATATGACCTCGGTCTGGGAAACATCCGCAGAGGTGTGAGCACAGATCTCAAATATGAGGTGTACGCACACCAGTGGGCAGACCTCACCGATGCAGACGGTTCGTACGGCGTGACCGTAATGAATGACAGCAAGTACGGCTGGGATCACCCTGACAAGAACACACTCCGTCTGACTCTCCTTCACACCCCTACTGCACGTGCATACGATGTATGGCAGCAGACTATGGATTTAGGAAAGCACAGCTTCACTTTCTCTATCTGCGGACACCAGGACAAGCTTGACCCTGTAAAGGCGGATATCGTATCTGATTGTCTTAACCAGCCTTCATTCGCATATGTGACAACCAAGCACAAAGGCGAAGCAGGCAAGGAGTTCTCTATGGTAAAGGGCAGTTCTGATGCTGTACGCGTGAAGGCGTTCAAGGCAGCTCAGGATGGCAATGGCATCATAGTCCGTACATATGAGCTCACTGGAAACGGCACAGAGGGTGAAATCTGTTTTGCGGGCGACATTCTCTCAGCAGAGGAAGTTAACGGAATCGAGGAAACCATCGGAGCAGCTACATTCTCCGGAAACAGACTCAAGGTAAAGGCCGGCGGATTTGAGCCTAAATCATACCGTGTGGTACTTAAAGAGTCCCAGATGAATGTTCCTGCAGAAGACTACACTAAGATCGACCTTCCATATAATGCAGTCGCAATCTCTTCTGATGCATTCAGTGCATTCGGACACATGGACAATGAGTGGCACTCATATGCTGCAGAGATTCTTCCTGAGGATCTGACATTTACAGGCGTTCCGTTCAAGATTGCAGAAGCAGACTACAATAATGCAGTACGCTGTCATGGACAGAAGATTCAGATTCCTGCAGGAGCTTCGAAGATTTACCTTCTTGCTGCGTCATCTGAAGGAACAAGAACAGCAAGATTCGACGCAGGAAAGGCAGTCGATCTTGAAGTGGGATACTTCACTGACTTCTATGGCTACTATGGATGGGAAGGTTACTATGAAGGCGTGAAGAACAATGGCAATGTGGCCTATATGGGTACACATCGTCATGATTCACGCAAGAGAAATGAGACCTACGAATACACATATATGTACATTCTTGAAGTCCCTGTGGCAGAAGGTGCAACAGAACTCCTTCTCCCTAATGACGACAAGGTGGTGGTATTCGCAGCTACATCTATGAATTAACAATGAAAAGAATCGGACTATTGCTGTCGGCAATCTTTGCGGCAGTTTTGACAATGATATCATGCCAAGAGGAGATTCCTTCTGCCGATCAGACGCGGAAGGAATGGCCTCAGTGCGTGAAGGATCTTGTGCAAGGACATAAGGATGGAATGATCTACAGCAGCGGTGACATTGCAGGCAACACACTTGTCGTCACCTTTGAAGGAGGTACATCGATCAGCATTGACAGGGATGAGGTAAGAGTCATTGACTGCCGCTATCGAGACATACATGAAATAAGCACAAAAGACAGTGTGTGGGTGGTCAACGGAGTGGATTCGGGTATCGCTGTTGAAGAATGCACCTTGGAAGAGAGTCAGGTTGTATGCATATACTTTACTGACAGTTCATTATGGGTTGTATTCTCAAATGGAGAGAAGCTGGAATTCAAGGACAAGGAATCATACCTTATTTCTTCATTCGTCTTTGAGGCAGCCAATAATCCTCAGTTCGAGAACGATATCGTCTGTGAAATCAACGGATCAAACATCAGTGTCGTACTTCCAAGAACGCCTGAGTCTTATGTTCTGGTACCAACCATAACAAGCATGGCAAAAGAGATCCGCTGCGGCTCTGAGACACAGGAGAACTCTGTTTCCTCGCAGGATTTCTACAATCCGGTAAAATACACTCTTATACTTCAGGATAACTCCGAGTTCACATATACTGTGACAGTCAAGAGTCCGATAGACTTCCCTACCGTCTATCTTGTAACAGAGAACGGCAAGCCGATAACATCGAAGGAAGACTACGTGCGAGGTACAGTCCGATTTGAGGATCCAGGCAAGGTTTACTCTGAAGTGACTGCCCTCGAACTACCTACAAGGCTTCGTGGACGAGGAAACACCACATGGACCCTGTCGGACAAGAAGCCATACCGAATCAAGCTGGACGAAAAGAGCCCTGTATTCGGACAGGCCCCTAACAAGGACTGGACTCTTCTGGCGAACTACTCGGACAAGTCTCTTCTCAGAAACATCGCCTGCATGCAGCTGGGACGTATCGCAGGATTCCCTTGGATTCCTGTAACCTATAGCGTGGATGTGTATCTGAATGGAGAATACCGTGGTGTATACACATTCTCAGAGCAGGTGGAAGTCGGCAAAAGCCGTATCGACATAGAGGTTGTGGAAGAAGGAGATGTTGACGGAGATGCGGTAACAGGAGGATATCTGTTTGAACTTGAATCACTCATGGACGAACCGGTATGCTTCCGCACCGCGATGAAGGCTCCTGTAATGTTCAAGGATCCTGAGGAGCCCAATGCAGCACAGATCGAATATGTCAAGGAGTATTTCGACGCTTTTGAAAAAGCTCTCATCGAAGGCAAGGTGGACGTTGTCGAGTCACTGATCGACATCGATTCATTCATAGATTTCTTCATAGTCCAGGAACTGGTGAAGAATATCGATGGAAACATCAGAAAGAGCACCTATATGACCAAAAGCAAGGGAGGAAAGCTCAGAATGCACACATTATGGGATTTTGACCTTGCACTCGGAAACTGTGATTATTTCCACCTTAACCCTGGATGCGACAGTTCTCCTCAGGGATGGTATGTTAAATTCTACTCCGATGCAGGTGCCAATACAGGATGGTTCCACTACATGTTCAAGAGCGAGGAGTTCGTTGAAAAAGTATGCAGGAGATGGGATGAACTCTACCCTAAGTTCTGTGAACTTCCGAAGTTCATTGATGAACAGGCGGCCTTCATCAGCAAGGCTCAGGAAAGGAACTTCACAAAATGGCCTATCCTGGGAATTTATGTTTGGCCGAACATGAAGGTTCTGGGCAACTGGAACGCAGAAGTTGACTACGTAAAATCTTTCTACAAGGAAAGATTGGATTGGATGAATAAAGAACTCAAAACACTTTAACTAATTAGTTATTATGAAAAAATCAATTCATTTCATTTTGGCAGGTATTGCTACATTATTCGTAGCAGGTGCCTGCGCTGACCTCACAGGCATTGAGGACAGACTCGACAAGCTTGAGCAGAATGTCACTGACCTGACATCTCAGGCTAATGCAAACAAGAATGCCATTGCAGCTCTCACACAGGCTGTAAGTTCAGGCAATTCTATCGTTTCTTATCAGGAAATCAGCGGTGGTTATACACTTAACCTCTCTGATGGTTCTACAATCACTATCTACAACGGTCAGAACGGTGCTGACGGTAAGGATGGTAAGGACGGACAGAACGGTGCAAACGGTGCTGACGGTAAGGACGGTAAGGACGGTCTTGACGGTGCAAACGGTGCCGACGGTAAGGATGGAGAAGGCGACGCTTTCTTTGAAGAGGTTGTATTCTCTGAGGAGTACGCTGTATTCTATCTCACTGACGGCCGCGTGATTGTTGTTCCAATGGTGAATGCAACTGGATCAGATGATATCATCGCACAGTGGACAATCCACACTGAAGGTGCAGGTGATGCATTTGCAAACACTTGGAATACTCCGAACAAGGCAACTGCAACTGTATTCGGAAGAACCGGTACAATCTTCTCATCAGAGGGTGTCGGTACTATCTATTACAACAATGCTGCAGGTGTTGCTGCCGATAAGTTTGGTAATACTTTAGTGAATATTGATGCTAACGATCCACGCGTTCAGGGTGCTTGGAAGGGTGACTATCTTGAGTTCAACTGTCCTACTCCAGCTCAGGCAGGAAAATGGGTGAACATCAAGTTCGACACTTATGTAACCAACACAAACCCTAAATACTGGGAACTCCAGTATCTCCACGGAAGCCGTTGGGTCCCTGTAAAGACTCTCCGCACATCTGCTGATGTCCGTAAGGGATCTGCTGACACTCCTGTAGCAGAGGAGCAGGTTCAGTTCACTCACATCATGCCAGCTGACAAGGGTATCCTTAAGGTTAATGAAACTGTACAGTATACTGTCAATACTCCTCACATTGCTTTCCGTCTTATCTGTAAGACAGCATTCAAGGCAAACAGCATTGAGTCGCTTAACGAGCCAAACACCGGACATTGGCGTCTTACTATGTCTGATACAGACGGATACCAGCCTACTATCAGCTGGGCAACTGCACCAGTTGCAACAGCAGTAAGCGGAGCTGTAGTTCTTAAGGCTGACCTTAAGCCTGCTGAATTCAACATGATTTCAGAGGGTGGATTCGAGGATTATCCTAACATGCCGATCACATACCGCACAGCATGGGAGTGGCCAGGTGAATCTTATCGCAACGCATGTGTTTATGAAGGCGAAGCATTCGAAGGAAGCACAACTATGTGTATCAAGAATTCTGTCGGCGGTGCATGGTATGACCTCAACCAGTGGCTTGCTATGCCTCAGCAGACTGATCTCGAGTACTCTTTCATCCAGAGCGTGAACACTCCTTATTCAAGAATCTGGTTTGCTCTCAAAGGAAATGGTGACAAGGACGTAATGTTCTCTGATGCTATGACTCTTCAGGAGTGGAACATGACTGACTACCGTTATTGGGACTTTACTCCGGTTAAGAAGTACACATATGAATTCAACACTGAGAACTTCCCATATGCTGTAGCAGTATTCAACGTTGCCGGTGACCCATTACGTGAACTCCTCGTTGATGACGTGAAGCTCGCTCCTAAGGGATATACAGCTCAGTCTGTAACTACTAACGGAACTGCACTTCAGGGTGTTATCAGCAGCACTGCAGAAGAGAAGATCACAGGTGTTGGAAAGGCTGTTGCATGGGTGAACGAGAACGGTGAGCTCATGGTTGCCCTCAGCAAGGCGACTATTGACGGTACCCTCTATGACAACGCAATTGCAATCGCAGATCCTGCAACTATGCAGATCAAGGAATTTGTGAAGAAAGACGGTGTAATCGTTCCTTTCCACAAGTCATCAGATCCTGCAATCATCTCTATTGTTCCTGACAACGCATTCGTAGCAGGTGGCAAGTCATATATCCACTATTATGCTGTTGACGTTGAACTCGAGCGTGATCGTTGGGAGACCAAGTACTCTGGATTCCTTGTTTCTGAAGACGGCGGTCGCACATGGGCAACTCCTGAACACAACAATGTATGGAAGGTATGGATCGAGAGCAAGGGCAATGAGACCAAAGCTCCATATGAGTGGTTTGCAAATGCAAGCGTTTGCCATGCGAACGGATACTATCATATGATTCACGGAAAGTTTGGTCGTGATTGGGGCGTATTCTCAAGCTTCTTCGCTTCAAGATGTCCAGATACAAAGGACTTCACAGATCCTGCAAACTGGGAGCATTGGACAGGAACAGCATGGTCAACAAGCGAGCATGATGTACTCGACTCATCAAAGGTAACAATGGGTAACACAAGTGAGTGTAACCTTGTATACAGCGAGAAGTACCAGCGTTTCATTCTCACCTACCGTTCAGAGCGTCATGGCGGTCTTGTTATGCGTGATGCTGCAGACGTTCAGGGTCCTTGGTCTGGCGAGAAGGTTCTCTCAGCTGACGAACAGCATGGCTACTGTGTAGCTCCATCTGTTGTAAGCTTCAATGAGGACGGTTCACTCAACATCCTCTCATCACTTCTTTAATATCAAATAAGATAATGATATCATGGGCCCCGGCATGTCCGGGGCCCTTTTAAACTCCCCTATGATGAATTTCAGAGCAATAATCATTTCAGCAATAATCGGTATTCTGCCCCTGACATCAATCAAGGCAGAATCAGTGAAGGTGTCTTCTGCAGACAAGAAGCTGAAGATAGAACTTTCAGTGGATAAAGGTCAGGCATACTACAGTGTATCATATGAGGGTCGTCAGGTGGTTGCACCGTCTGTCATCGCCCTTGATTTCGAAGGAGGTCTGTTTGGAAACAATGTAAGAATTACTGAGTCGAAAACAGAGATGGTCCACGATTCATATGACCTGCCGGTGGGCAAGACATCACATGTGGAATGTGACAGCAGACAGGCTGTAGTGACTCTCTCTGAAAAGAAGGCGGACGGACGCAAGGTCAATGTGATAATGAGGGCATTTGACGAAGCCGTAGCCTTCCGCTATGAAGTTCCTCAGCAGGATGGAATGGAAGGATTCATCCTGAAAAACGAAAGAATGGATATGAATCTTCCGTCAGACTCATATTCGATGATTCTTCCTTTCTGGACATTCAATAATACCCATGAAGGAAATTACTTCAGAAAACCAGTGTCGGAATTGCCTGCAGACTGCGTTTTCGACCTTCCTGCCACATTCAAGGTGAAGGA
>JAEIGA010008141.1_pt1 | contig 15896 bp, 13 predicted proteins | sample 9270691 | NCBI WGS metagenome assembly JAEIGA01 (sample SAMN17057246, study PRJNA624740) | gut metagenome | biome: biome; isolation source: fecal sample | host: Bos grunniens | place: China: Xizang | collected 2019
TAAAGACCTAAACATAATTTAGGTGGTTATAGCGGTGAGGTTCCACCTCTTCCCATTCCGAACAGAGAAGTTAAGCTCACTCGCGCCGATGGTACTGCGGTTTTCCCGTGGGAGAGTAGGTAGCCGCCTCTTCAAGCCAAGTTGGTATATCCGACTTGGCTTTTTTGTTTGTATCAAGTAGCGCACTAAGCTATCAAGCCAAGTCGGATATACCAACTAGCTTGAAGAGGCAACTGCTATTTTCTGCGGAAAATAGCAATACTATTCGACACGAGAGAGCTTAACAGCTCTGTGAAACAGAGGAAAATCGTGCAAGCCGAATGCAGAGGATATACCTATATATACTATGCTGAGGCGCAGCCGATTTAAGCCGAGCGATAATCGCAAAGCGATGCTCGGCAAGTTAAGCTCACGAGTAGGGGCGTTAGAGGCGTTAGAGGCATTAGTGTCGTTAGAGGCGTTAGGGGGTAATAGGGTATATCCTTATCTGCATACAAAAACGGGTATCGAAAACGATTTTTCGTACCAAGAAAGTGTAAATTACCCCAATTATACCGCAAAAAAAGACGGACAAGTGTCCGTCTTTTAGGTTGATATGTCAGCTCTTCTATTTGTAGAAGAGTGGCGAAATCGACTGATAGTTGTGCACACGCTCGATGCACTCAGCAATAATATCAGCGCACGAAAGCACTGTAAATTTGTGCAAGTCTTCGTTTGGATTGAGAGGAATGGTATCGGTTACGATAACCTCCTGCAATGCACTTTCGTTGATGCGCTCGTAAGCTTTGCCCGACAATACCGGGTGAGTAATAGCAGCACGAACGCTCTTTGCACCACGCTCCATCAACATATTTGCAGCCATACATATTGTGCCTGCGGTGTCGATCATATCATCAACGATAAGGATGTCGCGACCCTCGACTTCGCCGATAGCGGTCATTGAGCCTACGACATTAGCCTTTGCGCGCTCCTTGTGCGAGATGATAATTGGGGTGTTGAGCAACTTTGCATAGGTGCTTGCACGCTTAGCTCCACCCATATCAGGAGAGGCAATCGAAAGATCCTCGATATTGAGGCTCTTGATGTAAGGGATAAAAATTCCGCTTGCGTAGAGAGCATCAACAGGAACATCGAAGAATCCCTGAATCTGGTCTGCGTGCAAATCGAGTGTCATAACGCGGTCTGCGCCAGCCACTGTGAGCATATTTGCTACGAGAGCCGATGTGATAGGTACACGAGGACGATCCTTACGGTCCTGACGCGCCCAACCAAAATAAGGAATAACCGCAACAACCTTGTAAGCCGAAGCACGCTTTGCAGCATCAATCATCATCAACAGCTCCATCAGGTTATCCGACTTAGGGAATGTTGATTGAATAATGAATACTGTACAGCCACGAATCGACTCGATAAAGTGCGGTTGAAATTCTCCGTCGCTAAACTCTACGACCTCACACTCTCCAAGAGTGGTGCCATATGCCGCAACGATTTTTTCTGCCAAGTAGCGCGATGCGCGACCTGTGAAGAATTTGATTTTGTGGATAGCCATACTATATTTATTTAAGTATAAGTTTCAAAATTTAGTCTGCCAGCTACTATCTGACAACTTTTACGCGACACAAAAATAGTACTTTTTGTGATTATTCTGCGCTTTCGGCAAGAATTTTATTAACAAAAGTTAATATATCTTCGCGTCCTTGACCATTCTCGCTCGACGAGAGGAGCATCGGAGGTAACTCCTCCCATTGCTCGGCCAGACGCTTTTTATAGGCCGTAACTGCGCGTTGTGTTTGGGTAGCCGATTGTTTGTCGCACTTGGTGAAGATGAGGGCAAAGGGTATTCCGCCCTCGCCCAACATCTCTATAAACTCCAAATCGATCTTTTGCGGCTCCAAACGAGAGTCTACCAACACGAAGAGATAGTGCATCTTTTCGCACTTGAAGACGTAGTCCAAAATAATCTTAGCAAATGCACCGCGTTCGCGTTTTGATGTGCGAGCATAGCCATATCCAGGCAGATCGACCAAGTACCACTCCTTGTTGATAAGGAAGTGGTTGATAAGCTTGGTCTTACCCGGAGTAGAGGATACCTTGGCAAGACCCTTATGTCGCGTTAACATATTTATAAGCGACGACTTACCAACGTTGCTTCGTCCGATAAAGGCGATATCCTTCAACGAATCTTTCGGCACCTGCGAAATGCGCTCAGAAGAGCATTTGAATTCGGCTTTTGTAATCATTTTGACTACTCTGTAACTTCGGTAAATTCAAGGATAACGCTGCGATAGTCGTTTGTAGCACGCATCTCGTTCAACTCGACATTCGACTTGTATCGTCTTGTCAATTCAGGAATTACTATACCCTCTTGCATAAGCATTCGGCCACTGATGACCTGACCGCTAATCTTGACAGGCTTATTCTCGAATTCTGGTGCAACCTCGCGAACACGATACTTAGCATCAGCCTTCAAGCCCTGCAAACGGATGATATTTTCCGACATTGCCTCCTTGATAATGTGGCGGTATACGAAGAGTACAGCTTTGTCTTTGGACTCGTTTACATACATAAGAGAGGTGTGGTTCTTGTCGCCCTCGTATGGCGAGATAAGACGATAGAGGTCACCCTGCTGAACGATAGGACGGATAACCTTATACTCAGCAAAGGCGCGCTTTGCATATTCGCGCTCAGCCTCATCCAACTTGCCTGGCACCATCTCCATACCAAGACGGCACATCGATGCCACATCGAAGCGGAATTTGATAGGCATAAGACGCTGTGTGTACTTGCTGTACTTGGAGCCAACGTGTGCAGCCAACATATTCGATGGGTAGAAGTTGAGTGATCCCCACTGGATAAGAATACGGTGGTAAGCATCGGTCTGGTCGCTTGTCCACATCTCTTGGAAGTATGGCATAAAGCCGTAGTTTAAGCGAGTACCACCCGAAGCGCAAAGCTGAATCACAACCTCCGGATACTTGGCACGAATACGCTTCAATATTGTTTCGAGTGCGAGTGTGAAGTCTACCTGTAAGTTCGACTGTAAAGCCTTTGGCAAGTAGAGAGATTGAGCATTACGCATTCCCATATTGTTATCCCACTTGATGTAGTAGATATCAGGGTATGTTGTGAGCAGATCATCAACCACGCCGAATACAAAGTCCTGCACCTTAGGGTTGGTCAAATCGAGCAGGAGCTGACCTCCACCACGACCATAGGTAGGCTCGAAATCGGGGTGACGCAATACCCAATCAGGGTGCTTCTCGTAGAGCTCACTCTGGACATTTACCATCTCAGGCTCAATCCATATTCCGAACTTCATACCATTCTTGTGAGTGAGGTCGATGAGTGGGCGTATGCCATTTGGCAACTTGGAAGTTGCAATGCCCCAATCGCCGAGCGATGTTTTGTCGTTGTTGCGTGGATACTTTGGTCCGAACCAACCATCATCAACTACGAACATCTCACCTCCGAGCTCTGCGATATCTTTAATCATAGGCTCCAAACTCTTTTCGGTAGTATCGAAGTGTACTCCCTCCCACGAGTTGAGCAATACCTCACGCTCCTTTGTTCCGTCGAGCAATTGATGCTTGCGAGCCCAACGGTGGAAGTTACGGGTAGCCTCGCCCTTTCCGTTTGTAGTGTAGGTGAATACCATCTCCGGTGTAGCCAACGACTTCTTACCTGCCAAAGTGTAGTCACTTGCAGCAGGGTTGATTCCTCCCATAAAGAGGGTAGGAACCTTCGTCATAAGAGTATTGTGGAACTCGAAGTGGAAGTTTCCCATCCAGACTAACGAGCCGGCAATTACAGGACAGTTGGTTTCGTCGAGACGACCATCCAAACCGAGCATAAACGACGCGTTATTAAACTTGGCAATCTGCGAACCCGATTGAGTTGCGATTACGCGAACACCATTTGTGAGAGGCTCAATATTCTCGTTGCACTCGTTCTTGGATGTACCATCGAGATGGAGCAATACGCAGTCGTCTGACTGTATTGGAAGAACCGCAGACATATACTTCTGCAACACTACGGGGTGCTTGCCTTCGTTGATGTACTCGGTGTTCATCTTGACGATATCACAGTCGGAATAAGCCGCGTAGTTAACCTTAACGAGTAGGGTAGGATGGGCCACGTCGCGCAACGAAATGGTTAACTTTGACAGGCCATCGACATTGCTCTCTTCAACCTTCTCTACAACAAACTTTACAGCATTGTCGCCATCGTGCTGCTTAACGAGTGACGCGTATGGCATATCGCAATTTGTTCCGAAAGCCGGATAAGCATCATATTTGAGCATTCGTCCGGCTGCACGGACATCGTTGATCTCTGCACGAGATCCGTAGTAGCGGAAATAGAGCGATTCACCCTCTTTGGCCGACACAATAAGAGTTGTGTTTGGGGTTGATACCGCATAATCTTTCGCTTGGGCCGAAATGGCGATAAAGGCCATTCCGATGCAGAGTAGTAGTTTTTTCATAAGTATAAATTTTGTATTAAATTATTCATTTTTCGCAAAGATAATAAAAAGTCAAATATGAGAGCGAAAAAAGTGTGAACTTTTTCTTATATTTGCACAATCGATTGAAAAAATGTAAAATGCCTATAGTACTATGAAAAAAGAGTGGAATGATGTTCGCGAATTTCATGATAAATTCGGACATCCGGTAGCAGAGCAGCCGGTTATGATTGCAAAGAAGCGTGCATTGTCGCGTGCGAAGTGGATGAATGAGGAGGTTGCAGAGTTCCTTATTGCAGAGGATATCTACGAGCAGGCAGATGCAATGATAGACCTTATCTACTTTGCTCTCGGTACGATGGTCGAGATGGGCTTGGAGGCTGATGAGTTGTTCGATATCGTGCAGAAGGCCAATATGGCAAAGTTGTGGCCGGACGGAAAACCTCACTACAATCCGAAGGATAACAAGGTTATCAAGCCTGAGGGATGGGAGGATCCTGCACCTAAGATTAAGGCATATATCGACTCTGTAATTGAGGCAAAGCGTAAGTAATTCGTGCGGAAATAGTAGCGCTTGCAAACTATTTCGAGTGATAAAGTCGTTTTGTTGAGTATGAATATCGTCGTTGATCTAATAAAAGAGTATCTACAACACAATCGCAGATTGGTGATTCCTTCGTTCGGTACATTTATCGTGAAGGAGTCCGGGGAGTTTATGTTCTCGGATTTGCTTGTTGTCGATGATGGCGTTCTGGCCTCTCTGTTGCGCGAACACGGGATGAACGAAATGGAGGCTGCCGTATCGATTGACAGATTCATATTTACTATACGACACGAATTGGAGGAGTATGGCTATTGTCGTTTGGGCCAAGTTGGAACACTCAGACGAGATCCCGAAACCGGAGTCTTAAAGTTGTATCCTCCTGTAACTGGAACAATGCCGGAGCCTGCTCCATACGTTCCGGAGCCAATCGTGGACGCGGTTGAAATCTCCTACGAAGAGACTCCCGACACAAAGGCGGAGAGCGAGGTGCTGACAAGTGGTAACTTGTTTGATGGCGTCGAAGACGCTGCAACCTTTGTCGAAACTCAGCCTCAGCAGGATAGCGAGTTGGAGGATGAACCGATTGAAGAGGCGGAGTTGCCAACCGAATCGGATTTGGTAGAGGAGTCTTCCGGCGTAGAAACGGAGCAGTGCGAGGTGCTGCAAGATGCTGAATCGAACGATAGTGAAGCGGAAGTTGCGCCAATAATGGAGGTGGCGGCAACTCCGAAGGTGGCGTCGAAACCTGCGAATAAACCCACGCAGAAATTCGATTTAGTGATGGTCGTAGCCATTGCCGTAGCGGTAGTTGCCTTGGCCGCTATTTGTTACGGACTATTCGCATAAGATGACGGATAGTTGTGGTGGCAGAAAATTTAAAAGAATAGAGATTAGAAGATGGATAATGCAAATTTACTCTCGGTAAAACAGCGCTTTGGCATAATCGGAAACTCTCCATTGCTAAATAGAGCGTTAGAGGTGGCAATGCGTGTTGCAGCTACCGATTTGACCGTTCTTGTGACAGGCGAGAGTGGTGTCGGAAAGGAGTTCTTTCCGCAAGTTATCCATGCCCATTCGTCGCGTAAGCACAATAAATATGTAGCAGTAAACTGTGGCGCAATTCCTGAGGGTACGATCGATTCGGAGTTGTTCGGACACGAGAAGGGTGCATTTACGGGAGCAATAGAGGCTCGTAAGGGCTACTTCGAAGAGGCTGATGGCGGTACAATTTTTCTCGATGAGGTTGGCGAATTGCCACTCGCGACGCAGGTGCGCTTGCTGCGAGTGTTGCAGACCGGCGAATTTATGCGTGTCGGTTCGGCCAAGGTTCAAAAAACCAACGTGCGAGTTGTGGCGGCAACCAATTCGAATCTGATGGCGGCAATTGCAGATGGTCGTTTTCGCGAGGATTTGTACTACCGATTGAATACTGTACCTATCGTTGTTCCGGCTCTGCGAGAGCGTCCTGAGGATATATATCTGCTTTTTCGCCGCTTTGCAACCGATGTTGCGTTGCAGTATAAGATGCCTGCAATAGCACTTAATGAGGAGGCACGCAAACTTCTCGAATCGTACTATTGGAGAGGAAATATACGCCAGCTCAAAAATGTGGCCGAGCAGATATCAGCAATCGAGGAGTCGCGCGATATAACACCGCAAATACTCTCGAAATATCTGGTTGATGAGTCGTCGGCAACGTCGCCAAGTATCACTCAGTCAGCTAAAATGGAGGATATGAACTCCGAGCGCGAACTGTTGTATAAGATATTGTTCGATATGCGTAGCGATATCAATGACTTGAAGCGTATGTTGGCCGACCTGCATAGCGGATATGCCTCGTATCGAACTTCGGCTCCAACTCACGCTGAACGCAACGAAGTCAGAGCCCTTTTGCCACATACACCAACCATCGAGCCGACCATAGAGGAGGTCTATGCTGAGGGTGAGGTTGTGGAAGATATTCCGCGCGAAATGACAAAGGCCGATATGCAGCGCGAGCAGATTGTTAAGGCTCTACGTCGAAATGGCGGTAGCCGCCGTGCCGCTGCGGCCGAGTTGTTTATGTCGGAACGTACGCTCTACCGCAAGATCAAAGAGTTGAATATAGAGTAATAGAGATGAAAAAGATAGTATTTGCCATATATGCCTTAATGCTTTTGGCTACAAGTGGTTGCACGGTCAAATACACATTGTCGGGAGCCTCTATTCCACCCGATGCAAAGACCTTCTCGGTGGCATATTTTCCGAACAATGCACCTATGGTTGCGCCTGTATTGAGTGCGACTCTCACCGATGAACTTACGCAACGATTTGCTACTCGAACTCGCTTGGTACAGGTGCCTGAGGGCGGAGATTTCGCCTTCGAGGGAGAGGTTGTTGGTTACACTTCGACCACATCATCGGTGTCGAGTGGAGAGTATGCTTTGCAGAACCGTTTGACAATTACGGTTAAAGTTACCTTCACGAATGCTGTTGATGATAAGGCATCGTTTAAGGCGAAGAGTTTTTCGGCCTATGCCGATTACGACTCAACGAAATTGCTGAACGAGGTGGAAAGTACCTTGATTCCGGAAATTGTTGATCAATTGGTAACAGATATATTTATGGCTGCGGCCTCTAATTGGTAGAGCGATGTCTGTGTTGAAAAATTATATAAAAGGGGGAGTAACGCCTTCGTCTGAGGAGTTGGAGGATGTTGTTACGCGTTATCCTTGGTATGAGGCTACTCGTCGTTTGCAGGAGGGTGGCGTTATGACTTTCGACGAGAACTATCCTGTTGATATAGAAAAGATTAAGGAGGAGAGTTCGGGCGAGATAATTAGCCGTTTTTTGCGTAAAGGCGACTACAAAATTATTGCCGAAGAGGGCGATGTTGAAGATGACGTTTTGATCGAGGCAGATATCGACGACGAGGACGATATTGTCAGTGAAGAGCTTGCAGAAATATACCTTGCACAGGGGCTGCGAAGCGAGGCAATCGAAATATATCGCAAATTAAGTTTGCTAAATTCGGAAAAAAGTATTTACTTTGCCGAGAAAATCGAAAATATCGAAAAAAATAATTAAAAAACAGAATAAATTATGAGTACATTTTTGATTGTATTGATTCTCATCGCAAGCGTTTTGTTGATACTTGCAGTGTTGGTACAGAATCCAAAGAGTGGTATGGCATCGAACTTCGGTGCTTCGAATCAGGTTATGGGCGTGCGTCAGACAGCAGACTTCTTGGAGAAGTTTACTTGGGGTGCAGCAGTAGCTATCCTCGTTTTGTCACTTGCATTCAGCGTGTTTGTTAAGAATGTAAAGTCGGTTAATGCTGAGGATTTGAACCTTATTGAGACCGCAACCGAGAATGTTGAGATGCCACAGAGCGAGCTTCCAGCATCGGAGCAGTCGGCTGCTAACTAACAGTAGTAAAAACGCACAATTCACTTAATGCCGAGCAGTGTTGCTCGGCATTTTTTGTGTCGTATAAAAATTTTTAATTTTTAATTATGAAATCTGAATTATAATTTGTACTTTTGCCTAAATTAAGAAATATAGTGTGGCTATGCTGAAAAAAACTCTTATTTTGTTGCTGTTTGTTGCGTCGTATATGGGAATCGCAACAGCTGCAACTTCGCTTGATTTAAAGCGTGAGGCCAATCGTGCAATGTCGTTGCTTGAACACGGCAGATATAGTGAGGCTCACCATTCTCTTTCACTCTTACGCCAAAGGGTACCGGCTACCGACGATGCAATGGTGCGTTATGTCGATTACGGTTTGGTTCGTTGTGCAGCCGAGTTGCGCGACCACAATGCCGAGCCGATGATGCAGGCATTTTTGCGTCGATATCCCGAATCGGTATACGTGAACGAGATCTATATGTTGTTGGCGATGCACTATTGCGAAACAGAGGAGTTCGCAAAGGCTCGCACATATCTCAAAAAGGTTCCGTATGAGTCGTTGAAGGACGAACAGCGCGAAATGTACAATATGCGAATGGGATATGTGGAATTCATCTCAGGAGACCACGATAGTGCCTATTCATACTTTTCGAAGCTATCGTCGAATGGCAAATATGGAGATCACTCAGTCTATTACAAGTCGTATATCCACTATACTCGCGGCGAACTGAATGTAGCAAAGGAGGGCTTTGAATCTCTCAAAACAAGCGTACATTATGCTCAGATTGTTCCGTTCTATATCCTTCAAATCGAGTTTGCGAACGGCAACTACAATTACGTCGTAACAAATGGCGACGAGCTATTGAAAAATTCAGCGAAGTTGGAGTATATCGAGGTTACGCGAATAATTGCCGAGTCGTGGTATCGTTTGGCCAACTACAAGAAGGCTTACGATTATATCTCGATCTACAAGCATGCCGGTGGAAATATGGGTCGCGAGGAGCTCTACCTGCTCGGATATTCGGCCTACCGTTCAACCCGATACGAAGTTGCTATCGAAGCGTTGAAGGAGTTGGCCGGCGGAAAGGACACTATGGCGCAATATGCTTCATATTACCTGGGTGCCAGCTATCTTAAAAAAAATGATAGCGAGAAGGCTAAATCTGCGTTTGCGGTAGCATACGAGAGTAAAGCCGATCCAAAAATTACGAAGGATGCCCACTTCGAGTATGGCCACTTGCTCTACAAATTGGGCGGAGGAACATTCAACGAGTGTATCAATATCCTATCCAGCTATATACAGAACTATCCTGATTCGGAGCGCAATGGTGATGTACAGGATATGCTTGTTGCAGCTTATTTTACCTCGAAAGATTACATTAAAGCCTATGATGCTATTAATAAGTTGCCTAATCCTGATAGCCAGCAGTTGGCGGCAAAGCAGCATATCTTGGTATTGTGGGGTATGGATGCATTCGAGAATAACGACTTCGATAAGGCAGAGGCAGTTTTCAAAGAGGCTGAACAGATTAGAGTTAGCCCTAAGTACCGTACATTGAGTAATTTCTGGTTGGGCGAAATAGAGTATAAGCGTGGCAATTACGATAACGCGATCAAATATTTTGATTATTTTATTCGTCGCGCACCAGCCGAAGAGAATGAGCATAAGAAGGCCCTCTACAATTTAGGTTATGCCTACTTTGTAAAAGAACCTACTAAAGAGAACTTGCAAACCTTCCTTGCGACCGCCACGACAAACGACATTAAACTCATTGCAGATTTGGATGAGACTGAACGTATGAAAGTAGCTTGCATGTATTTGAGTGATGCTTACTTCAAGAAGTTTATCAGATTGTATAGCGCGAAAGACGGTTATCGTGCGGATGCATTCAACCGCCTAGGAGATATCGCCTACGCTCAACGTCGATATACTCAAGCTGTTGAGTGCTATAATGAGGCAAAGAAGATCGAGGTAGACGAGAAATATTACGCACAATTCAAACATGCAGTTGCGCTCGGCTTTGCAAAGGGTAAAAACGAAAAGGTCGCAGCCTTGCAACAGTTGAAAAATGAAGATTGCAAAGATTTCAACGACGACATTTTGTACGAACTCGGATATACCCTTGTATCGCAGACTAAGTATAAGGAGGCTGCGGATATTTTCGAAGAGTTTGTCGACAAATACACTATTTCGCCATACTACACCTCTGCGTTGCTCAACCTGGGTCTTGTACATATCAATATCGGCAATAAGGAGAAGTCGTTGATGTATTACGACCGAGTAATTACTAAGGATCCTCGTTCGCAAGCGGCAAAGGATGCTAATCGAAGCGTTCGTGAGATATACATATTGGACGGTAAAGACAAGGAGTATTATGCTTATGCTGAGCGCTGCGGTATCGAGGGTGATTTGTCGATAATGGCACGCGACTCGTTGTCGTATCGTGCGGCTCAGAACATATACCTGGCAGATCGTACTGACGATGCTATTCAGAAGTTCAAAAACTACTTGATAGACTATCCGAAGGGATATTACACCAACGATGTGCTCTTCTGTTTGAGCGACTGCTATATGAAGGTTAATGACTCGGAGAATGCAATTGCTACCTTGAAGCAATTGTGCGACAAGTCGACGAATGACTATACGATAACTGCTGCCGAGATGTTGGCCGATTTGACCTTTGCAAACAATATGTACGATGATGCCGCTGCTGCATATCGTCTTTTGTACGATGTTTCAGATCGCAAGAGTGTTCGTACCGACGCTGCAACAAAATATGCAGAGTCAGTGATTTTGAGTGGCAATAACGAGAAGTTGCTCGAAATGTCGCAGGATGTGGAGAATATGGAGGATGTAAATCCGTCTACATTGCGTAAGGTGCGATTCAGCAAGGCCAATGTATATGTTACGCAAGAGCGTGTTGCCGAGGCCTACGCAATATACAAAGAGCTTTCGGCTGATGTTTCGGATGCTGCGGGTGCTGAGTCGGCATATCGTATTATCGAGGATACCTTTGCGAAAGGCAACTATCTTGAGTGCGAGAACTTGGTGTATGATATGGCGGGCACACCTCATTCGTATTGGCTCGCCAAGGCCTTCATTGTGTTGGGCGACGTCTTTGTTAAGCGAAATGAGAAGTTCCAGGCTCGCGCTACATATCGTAGTATTGTCGATGGCTACACACCGGCTGATGACGGTATCGTGGCTGAGACATTGTCGCGAATAGATGAGCTTGATAAGGCGGAGGCTGCGGCTAAGTTGGCTCAGGAGAATCCGAATGCAAACTCATCTGAGAATGTTGAAGTTCCGGTCCAGGATAAGCAGGATTCGTTGATTCAAAACAGACCTGATTCGTTGATTCAAAACAGACCCGATTCGTTGATCCAGAGCCGACCTGATTCGTTAATCCAGAATAAGATAGACACTTTGATTCAAAAATAACTTCGATAATTTGAAATAGTTTATATGAAACGAAAAATTATACTCCTAACTGCTCTTTGCGCTGTATCGTTTTTTGCATCGGCACAAGTAAATAAGGAAGTGGTGGTGACTAAGGAATACGACCCACAGGAGACGACTGCCGAGAAGAAGAGCGTCGGACGAAGTGTGATTGAAATAAGTGCTAATAGTACTCCGAGCGTTTCGTTAGATAACAACGTTGTTAGCCATGAGTATGTTTCGCCGCTTGTTACGACCAACTTTAAGCCTGCAACGGCTACTTTCTGGGAGCACAAGAAGAACTATCCGTTCTATTTGAAGCTTGGTGCAGGAGTACCTCTCAATACCGAGGGTGATCTCTATGCTACATTGCATCGTGCAGGGGTTGGTTATATCACAGGATATATCAATCACTACGGACTCTACTCCAAGATTAAGTACTACAATGGTTTGGATCAGACGAAGTACAAGGATAACCGTTCGATGCAGATGAATAACAGATTTGGCGTTGCGGGTGGTAAATATTTTGGTCGCTATACACTCGCAAGCGAGTTGTATTACGATATGAATCTGTATCATCGTTTCCCATTCCATAATGTATATGCTTCGGATAACACCTCTGAATTGGCGTATAAGCATCGTAGAGTGGATTACGGAGATTTGAATCTGGCGGTTAGTTTTGGCGACGAATTTGTTGATTATAGCCACCTTAATTTTAAGGTCTATGCTACGGCAGATTATTATCACGACCGATCGGAGACATTTGTAGCCGACGCTCGCTACCAGCAGATGAATGTTACGGCAGGTGCTCACTTGGCGCGAGAGATAAACAAACACCACTCATTGTCGCTCAACTTGGATTACGAGGGATATTATGGATTGCGTTCGTTGAAGAGTTATGGCAACTCGTTGGTTGGTGCTACTATTATGTATCGCTATCGTTCGGGTGGAATGCTCGATTTGAATGTCGGTGCAAAGGTGTACTACGATAACAATCCTATCGATGTGAATCCTAACAGATGGCACGGATTCCCATTGATAAATGTGTCGTTTAATGTCGGAAACAAAGGCGTAGTCGTTCCTTATGCAGAGGTTGATGGTCGTGTCAGCAACAATAGCTACTACTCGTTGGTAAAGGAGAATCCGTATGTGGCTATACTTGGTGCAGGAAACGGTATTTTGCAGGCCGACAATGCGATGCCTAATACCGAGACCTACAATGTGCGACTTGGTGTATCGGGAAATGCGGTTGACAACAAGTTGTCGTATCGTGGATATTTCTTGATGTCTTTTATGAACAATTCGCTTTATTGGTACAATGTCAACCAAATATTCTTTGATGCTGTGGCAGCCAAGAGGAATGTTTGGGCTTTGTGCGGATCGTTGGATTATCGTCCTATCACAGACTTGTTCCTTACGGCTCAGATTAAGGGCTTGTTGTATAGCAACTATGCCGAGTTGGATGGAATTAAGTTGAATGGAGCATTGCCAAACGTAGAGTTTATGTTCAAGGCTAAATACAACTACAAGGCGGTGACGATGGGTGGCTCGTTGGAGTTGTACGGACCAACCAAGTGGACTTGGGCTCAGAATAATTCGCTCTTCAATCCTGAGGCTGCAAATGTAACTGGCTATGGCTGGTTTAAGGCACCTACTTCGCTAAATTTGAGCATCTTTGCCGATTGGCGTATAAACAAGATATGCACCTTGTATGCGGAGGGTAATAACCTGCTCGGAAATCTGCTTCCAACATATCGTTGGGCCTTCTATCCGGAGTTGGGAGCCTCTTTTACCGTGGGCGTGAAGGTTGTGTTCTAAGTTAGATTGAAATTATGAGCAACAAACAGTTCTATACCATTCCGTTTGTGTGGGATAAGACTTTGTGGGTAATGACATTTGCCTGCTTTGCACTTTGGATTGGGTTGTCGGGTTGGTTTGTATTCCAGATCTTTACTACGGACAATGACTCGACTATGCTCGCCTCTCTACTAGTGTTGAATGCAATCTTTTTGCCAACGATTTTGGCTTGCGAGGGGTTGGCACCACAACGCTTGGAGGTTGGCGAAGAGCAGATTGTTGTTTTGCGAAGATATAAGAGTGTTGTTATAAATCGCGACGAGATAAAGAGCGTTCAACCTCTCTCGAAGAGCGATTTCAGAGGTGTGATACGTACCTGCGGCGTAGGCGGATTGTTCGGCTATTTCGGCCACTACTATTCCAACAAATTGGGCTCATTCCGACTTTTTGCAACCTCATTCCAAAACCTATTTCTTATCAAGTTGTGGAGTGGCAAGAGTGTTGTTATATCTTGCGCAGAGCCGGATAAGATGGAGGGATATCTGTAATCAGAACTGATAAAACGTATAAAAGAGTCGCCAAGCATAGTGCTTGGCGACTCTTTTTTGTCGGACTGTTATTCCTCTTTATCTTGGGCTTGATGCAGCCTTCTTTCTGAAATAGTCAAGTGCCGGAGGCTCGTTGCCTACGAGGCTCTGATGCTTGTAGTCGCGACCCTGTACCGACTCCCACTCCTCGCGGATTTTCTTCAACTCCTCAGGATTCTGGTAGAGCTCGATGAAGGTGAGATAGATCGTCTTTGCTGCGTTGAGCATAGCCTTTGTGCCGATGGATGTTCCTACCATTGAGGAGAAGTGCCAAGTGTGCGCAGCGTCAATGCTGGCGCAAGTCTCAATTCGACAGAGCGGTACGACCTGCGAAACATCGCCTGTATCGTCAGAACCTCCGCCCGAACTCGAAAGCTCCTCTTGGAAAGGTCGGATTTTCTCGAATCTCTCCAAGACTGATGCCGGAAGTCCTGCATTGCGAGCCAACTCTTCGGCATATGCCTTTTCAGCGTCGGTGAGCATTACACCACCAACCTTTTCGAGGTTGCGATGAGCCATACGTGCGAGATGAGTGTTGCACAGAATAGGGTATGTGCCACTAACAAAGCTGTATTTTACGGTTGTACCTGTGCCCATAGCTGCACCTTGGGCGGCAGCAATAGTGCGCTGTAAAATATCTTTCAATACCTCAGGGTTCGGATGACGAAGGTAGTAGTACACCTGCGCTTTGTGAGGTACGATGTTTGGAGCTTCGCCACCGTTGGTGATGATGTAGTGTATTCTGCTATCGGGATGGAAATGTTCGCGATTCATGTTCATCATAAGGTTTAGAACCTCCACGCCGTCGAGGGCTGAACGACCATCGTATGGAGTTGCTCCCGCGTGCGATGTTCGGCCTTCGAAGTCGAAGAGTATACCAATCTTTGCCGACTGGGTGTTACGTAGAATTCGGTTGCGGCGCGAAGGGTGGTATGATATGGCACAATCAACGCCGTCGAAAACGCCTTCGCGTACCATATAGGTCTTTCCGCCACCGCCCTCTTCGGCCGGACAGCCAAACAACTTAATCGTTCCTTGATGTCCCTCTGCAAGCCATTTCGATACAGCAACTGCGGCAGAAACGGCAGTTGTGCCAATGAGGTTGTGACCGCAACCGTGTCCGTATCCACCTTGAATACGAGGGTTGAAACAAGCTGTTGTGTCTTGCGATAGACCCGGCAAAGCGTCGTACTCGGCGAGTACTCCCATCACAGGCTTGCCCTCGCCAAAGGTAGCAACAAAGGCTGTAGGGATATTGGCAACACCGCGCTCAACCTTGAATCCGTGCTCTTCGAGATGCTTGATGATAAGCTCTACGCTCTGATACTCCATATAGCCGGGCTCGGCAAGTTCGTGGAGTTGCTTCTGCATCTTGTCATAGGTTTCGAAATGGGTATCAAACCAATCTAATCCCATATTTGCCACCAGCATAGCTGATGCTAAAAGTGCTTTAATCATAGTTAAATAGTGTTTATTGTGAAATCTTTGGTGCAAAGGTACAAATATAATTGAGAAATATCTACTTTGGTCGTTAATTATACTGACAATTTTATTATTAAAAAAGTTGTGTAATTCAAAAAATTATTCGTACCTTTGCGCACTCGCAAAGTGCGAGGTTGGATTACATAAATTTTATAACAAGTATTAGATGGATTCATTAAGTTACAAAACTATCTCGTTGAA
>JAEIGA010008142.1_pt1 | contig 15896 bp, 12 predicted proteins | sample 9270691 | NCBI WGS metagenome assembly JAEIGA01 (sample SAMN17057246, study PRJNA624740) | gut metagenome | biome: biome; isolation source: fecal sample | host: Bos grunniens | place: China: Xizang | collected 2019
AAGAACTGAAGAAGTATATCCACTACTACAACAATGATAGAATCAAACTGAGACTAAAAGGAAAGAGTCCGGTGCAATACCGAACTCTTTACCAATAAACTTTTTTATTAATCCGTCCAACTTTTTGGGGTCAGATCATTGCTTCTCTTTTTTGCTATTTTTGTACATCATAAACATACAACCATGAAAAAAACACTTTCAACACTTATTATAACAACTGTACTGTTGGCATGTACTGCACATGACAGCAATGATTACGCATCGCTTGTAAACCCGCTCATAGGCACAGACTATAAGGGCAATGTATATCCCGGAGCACAGGCTCCTTTCGGAATGGTACAGTTAAGCCCCGACAACGGCTTGCCCGGATGGGACAGAATAGCAGGCTACTTCTACCCCGACAGCACCATTGCCGGATTCAGCCATACTCATCTGAGCGGAACAGGTGCCGGAGACCTGTACGATATAAGTTTCCTACCTGTTACGTACCCGCTACGCAAAGCCGAAAATCCGCTGGGGGTACACTCCATGTTCAGCCATGAGCGTGAGGAGTGCGAGGCCGGATACTACCGTGTTCATCTCGACAGCTATAACATAGATGTGGAACTCACTGCTACCGAACGTTGCGGAATACAACGCTACACCTACCCCACCGACACCGCCATAGTGTTGCTGAACCTTGCCAAAGCAATGAATTGGGATGCAACCACTGATACACACGTAGCTATAGTAGACAGCTTTACCATTGAGGGCTACCGCCACTCCAACGGCTGGGCGAGAGGGCAGCAGGTATTTTTCAGGACACGCTTTTCACGCCCCATAAACACATTCAAGTGTGAGAATGCGATGATTATGCGTGACGGAAATATATGGATGAAGCCGGGAATCGTTGAGATGACCTTTGCTCTTGACAAAAGCAAGGAGCTGACAGTAACCACAGCTCTTTCGGGTACAGGCCTCGACGGTGCCGCAAAGAATCTCTATGCAGAAGCACCGCACAATGACTTTGACCTTTACCGTACACAAACACAGAAAAAATGGAATAAGGAACTTGGAAAGATTGAGGTAAAAGGAGGAACAGAAGAGCAACGTGCATGCTTTTACACTGCACTCTACCGCACCATGCTTGCACCTACACTATTCTGTGATGTTGACGGTGCATATCGTGGAGCCGATGGCAAGAACCACAAGGGCGACGGATGGCAGAACTACTCTACATTCTCGCTTTGGGACACCTTCCGTGCAGCACATCCGCTATACACAATCACCACCCCCGACAGAGTGGATGATATGATAAACTCATTCATTGCATTCTACGAGCAGCACGGACGATTGCCGGTATGGAACATGTGGGGAAGTGAAACGGATATGATGATTGGCTACCACTCCGTACCTGTGATTGCCGATGCGTACCTGAAAGGCATTGGTGACTTTGACGCAGAAAAAGCGCTCGAAGCATGCGTAGCTACAGCCAACAGCGACAACTATCGAGGCATTGGATTCTACAAAGAAAAAGGATATGTTCCATACGACGTTGCCGACCCTTACAATGCCGACAATTGGGCTATGTCGCGCACATTGGAGTATGCCTATGACGACTACTGCATAGCACGTATGGCTGAATCAATGGGACGTGACAGCATCGCAAGCGTATTCTACAAACGCGCCGATAATTGGCGCAACCAATACAACACCGGCACAACATTCATGCAGCCACGCGACAGCAAGGGTGAGTTCCAACCAAACTTCAACCCCGACGAATATACACAACATATTTGCGAGAGCAATGCTTGGCATTATATGTGGAGCGTCCAGCACAATATTGAGGGACTTATAGAGCATATGGGCAGAGAGATTTTTGAGCAGAAACTCGACAGCATGTTCACCTACTCTCCTGCCGAAAATGCCGACTTGCCGATATTCAGCACCGGTATGATTGGGCAGTATGCCCATGGCAACGAACCAAGCCACCACGTGGCATATCTATTCAACAAGATTGGAAAACCGGAAAAGACACGGGAATATGTGTCACAGATAATGAACGGACTTTACCGCAACACCCCTGACGGCATTTGCGGAAACGAGGATTGCGGACAGATGTCGGCGTGGTATGTGATGAGCGCAATGGGATTCTACCCTGTCAACCCATGTGGCGGAGAATATGAATTGGGTGTGCCGCTATTCCCCGAGGCAAAGATTCACCTTGACAATGGAAAGACATTTACCATTACTGCCGACAAGGATAACGGAAAGCACAATGTACTGCTGAACGGCAAGCCCATAGATGATACGATAATTTCACACAAGGATATAATGATGGGCGGCACGCTCTCATTCTGAACTCCATAAGACATCAACGGTTTGGCAAATTTGCCAAACCGTTGATGTCTTATCAGTGTGTCTCACCACCCTCGACTTTATATCCGTTAGGATAGATAAGCAATACGCTTGTGTTAGGATAGTCGCGCTGCAGTTGCACAAAGACATGGTCTAATGATGGGCGGAAAGATATCGAACCTCTGCGTGCACTCACCACAATGAGCAGATGATCCTCTCTTATTATCTTTGAAAGACGTTTCAGGTCGTTACCGCCATCGGTCTCAAAGAATAGTGCATCAATTGGTGGACATTCTTTTAATTGTTCTCTTATCTTGTCCATTGTATCAGGATGACCATGGTACATCATCTTGCAATCCAAACCGCTTGCCATGCGTGCGGTCTCCTCAACCCAATAGGCAAATCCGGCCTCATATTCAGCCTTGGCGGGGAATGTGATATGTATTGTACGAACTGTATTCAAAGGTATATTCATACGCGCCATGACAACCTGGCAATCGATAGCATTCAACACTTCGGGCAAAACATTTCCCAGAAAACTGTCGTTGGCGGTTTCTCTCTTATGGAATCCAAGAATAAGTTCGCGATAATCGTTCTCCTTTACTTCGTGTATGATACCATGCGCAAGGTTGGTTGTAAGACGCATTTTGGTAAGCAACGGCACATTGACTGACGCAGCTATGTTTGCCGCATTATCAAGCAACTTAGTCGCACCGGTCTGCAAAGATTTATCTTCATCGAGCACAACAGTAATTGCTGACAACGGAATTGTGCTGTTCTCCTTACGCACAAGAAGTGCCAAATCCATTAGTTTATCGACCATATTGGGATTGGCAAGCGCAATAAGGGTTTTCTTGGATGATATGCTTACAGGATTATTCAACACCGTACCTGAGACAATAAGCCTGCGCGATGCTCTGTCGGAGATAATGGAACTGACAAGACATGTCGCAAGAATAAGTAGGATAGTGCCGTTAAGAACATCGTCGTTAAGCAAGCGTGAGCCGTCGGAAAGTATTATTCCATGACCTACAAATGCCGCTGCAAGAGTTGCTGCAGCCTGCGATGTACTCAAGCCGAACATAAGAGCATGCTCATTGTTAGACATTTGGTAACGACGGGCAACAAGGAACGATGCAATCCACTTGCCTATAAGAGCTGTCGCAATCATCACACCGGCAACCAGCAATGAGCCTCCACCATTGAAAAGCACACGGATATCTATCATCATACCCACTCCTATAAGGAAATAAGGTATGAAAATTGCATTACCGACAAAATCGATACGACGCATCAACGGCGATGAGTGCGGTATAAGCGGATTCAGCACAAGACCGGTAATGAATGCACCAAGAATACCCTCCATACCGGCTAGTTCCATCATTCCTGCACCCAAGAAAAGCATCACCATTACAAAGATGTATTGTATGACACTGTCGTTGTAGTTACGGAAAAAGTAACGTGCAATACGCGGAAAAAGGAATATTATTATAGCTGCTATTGCAAGAAGTTTGAGCAGCATAAACACGACAAACCAGGCATCGGCCTCACCTGTAAATGTGCCGGCTATTATGGCAAGCACAAAGAGCGTGAGCGTGTCGGTAATCATTGCTCCACCGACAACAAAGTTGACGCAACGCAAACGCGAAAGACCATAACGTGCTACTATAGGATAGGATATAAGCGTATAGGATGCATACATACTAGCCAACAATAGCGAAGCAATGAAGTCGTATTTAAGTATAAAGATGTTTGCACCCAATCCAAGAAGTATGGGAATGGCAAAAACGGCAAGCCCCATAAGCAGAGCACCGTTTCTGGACTGTTTCATCTCCTGCATATTAACCTCGAGACTGGCGAGGAACATGATATAATACAGGCCGACCTTGCCAAAGAGCTCAAAGCTGCTGTCGCGTTCAAGGATATTCAAACCGTTAGGACCTATCAACAGACCCGCCAATATCATGCCGATGATATGTGGCATACGTAGTTTGTTGAACAGCAGGGGTGCAAAAAGAACAATACATAACACACCTAAGAATATCCATGTCGGGTCCGTTACGGGGAATAATGAAATGAAAATCATAACAAGGTGTATTATGTATTGTTATACGATGCTTTCGGATATTACCAAGCGTAGGCAACACCAAGAGTGAAGAGTTCCTTCAACTGCCAGAACTTCCAGTTCTCGTGTACAGGGGCACTGTCGTCGAAACGTGTATTCAACATCAATGATGCAGTGAAATACTTGCTGAGAGCTACATTGAACTTGGTTTCCCAATCGAAGAAAGATCTGTGGTAGTCTGTATAATACTCAAGACGTGAATATACATCGAGGAACGATGTTATCTTATAGGTTGGAATTGTAACTACAAGCTGTGTACCGAAGTCATAGTTGAAATGTGTTCCTTCTCTTTCAACCGGAAGATATAAATTTACCAATTCATCACGATATACATAACGGAAGTTGTAACCCGAGAAAGGAGCAAGGTAAATCTCAATCTTGAACTTGCCAAGGTCGGGCTTATAGTTGAAACCGAGAGATGCATTGGCTTCAAGTGGAGAAGCAAAAGCCGACTGCAAAGCATCACCGTTGTAGTAAGGCAATGACTGTGTCTCAGCCTTTACTTTAGCCGCCAAATCGAGAGACTTCACCAATTTGTAACCCAATGTTGACTCAAGACGCAACTTATCAGTGTTTGTTCTAATACCAAGTTTCTCTTCAACTTCGTATGTTGCAAAACCAAGGTCGAAATCGAAGTGGTTTGTCCAACTTAGACGATCTTTATTGTCATAGTTCAAATCGAGGTCGACAGTAGCAAGCATTGCATAGTAGTTCTTTTCACCACCCTGATACCAGTTGTCAGAGATAAAACTCTGGGTAAATGTCAACGATGTGCGGCCAGAGAACTTCCAATAGTTGGGTTTAACCACAGTAGTCTTCATACCACCGACAACATCGTTTGGCATGAAGCCACGATTGATATTTAAGTTAAGTCCTGTAATTTCAGGCTTGTACTCCATAACAGATTTTTCGCTACGCAATTCGCCTTCGGTCATTTCCACAAGTGCGGGAGAGTTCTTATACATATCGAGCATAAGAGCATCTATAACCTCGGAACGCTGGTCATCCATAGCAAGAAGATCGCTCTCTTCATTGGCACTCTCTGTGCTGAAAGCATTTTCAATTACAGAATTATAGAGAACAGGGGTAGTAAAAACTTTTGCATAAACAGGATTTGTTTTCTCTTCGTCATTTTCCACTGAGAGATCCTGCCACTTTCCTACAAGTTCATCTATCTTCAAATTGTAATAATCCACGATTTCCTGATTGTCTTGTGCCTTAGCACCTGTAACAACAAAAGAAATCAACATTAATAGGAATAGTTTTGTTTTCATAGTGTTTGATTAACTTTTAAAATTTTTCGCGAAGATAATAATATATTTTAACTACTTTATAAAAGAATTATAAATTTAACAACAAAAACACCTTTATTAAGTTTTTTACGGGTACAATCAGGTGCTTTTAAAGTTATTTTTATTATCTTCGCACGAATTTTACAAATCAACCATTACAACAAATTATTTGATACAAAGAAACATGGACAAAAAGAGTATTATAGGATATATTCTCATAGGTTTAGTATTAATCGGTTACTTCAGTCTCAACAAGCCTAGTGCAAAAGACATTGAAGCACAAAAGCACTATCAGGACTCTATTGCCATTATCCAAAAGATTAAGGAAATTGAGCAACAGGAAGCAGAGCAGACACAACTTGCAGAACTCGCAAAGCAGAAGAAAGATTCAACCGATTTGTTCTTTAATGTTCTCAACGGCAAGAATGAAACCGTTGTTTTATCAAACAACAATGTAAACATAAACATTTCGACATATGGCAGCCGTGTAACATCTGTTTCCCTAAAGGACTATAAGAACCAGGAAGGTGGCGACATTGTTCTTTTCGACAGCAACGACAGACTCAAAAGCAGCAAGGACGATAATGGCTACAATACTCTTAATTTCACTTTCGAAAGCAAACAGGGTTATAAGAACATCAATACGTCACAATTATATTCAAAACTCGTAGCACACACCGACAGCAGCGCCACGATGCGTCTGGAATTCGCGGCAGACAAATACATCGACTTCAAATATCTGCTGCGTAACGACAGCTACATGCTCGACCTCTTCATCGACGCGCACAACATGGATGACATCTTGAGCAGCAAGAAAGAGATTGAGATTGATTGGAAGCAGCTCATAAGACAGCAGGAGGTGGGTTATGACTTTGAACAACGCTATACAAGCCTCACATACAAGCCCGTAGATGACGATTCGGACTATCTGAACGAGATGAAAGACGAGAGCGAAAATCTTGAAGAGCCTATCAGTTGGATAGCATACAAGAACCAGTTCTTCTCATGTATCATGATTTCGGGAGAGGAATTCAACAACGTACACCTAAGTTCAAAGGTTATAGCAAAAGGCGAAAACATGCTAAAGGACTGCTCTGCCACAATGACCGCATCATTTGACCCTACAGGCAAGCAACCTACAGCGATACAGTTCTATTATGGCCCAAACAAGTTCAGCACATTGCGCGAAAGCAGCAGTATGGCAATCAACCCTGACAGCGACCTCGACCTGCAGGAAATCATCTATTTCGGTTGGCCTATCGTACGTTGGATAAACCGTTACTTCATAATGTACCTGTTCGATGGTCTTTCAAGCCTTGGATTGAACATGGGTATTGTACTTATTCTGCTCACTCTCATAGTAAAGGCTGTAATATACCCATTTACCAAGAAGTCATATATCTCGTCGGCAAAGATGCGTGCCTTGAAACCATATATCGATGAGATAAACAAGAAATACCCCAAGCAGGAGGATGCTTTGAAGAAACAGCAGGAGACTATGGCTCTGTATTCAAAATATGGAGCAAGCCCAATGGGCGGTTGCTTGCCAATGCTTATCCAGATGCCTATCTTTATTGCACTGTTCAACTTTGTACCAAACTCAATAGAGTTGCGTCAGCAGAGTTTCCTTTGGGCAAACGACCTTTCTGCATTCGATGCAATTATAAGTTGGGACACCCCGATATGGCTGATTGGCGATCACATAAGCCTATTCTGCCTATTGTTCAGTGTCACACAGATACTTAACACATACTACACCAGCAAGATGCAGCCATCTATGGGTGGTAGCCCCGAAATGGAACAACAGCAGAAAATAATGCGTTGGATGATGTACTTGATGCCAATTATGTTCTTCTTCATCTTCAACGACTACTCTTCGGGATTGAACTTCTACTACTTCATATCTACGCTGATAAGCGTAATAACATTCATGTATCTGAGAAAGGCTGTGAAAGACCAGGAGTTGCTCAAGAAGATGGAAGCGTATGCAGAAAGTAACAAGAACAACCCAAAGAAACAGAACAACATGTTCTCGCGTCTTGAAGCTTTGCAGGAACAGCAGAAAAAGATGCTCGAAGAGCAAGAGAGAATCAGAAACCAGAGAAAGAATAAGAAATAAAAAAATAAACTAAAAAACAGTTTCCAAAATGGGACTTTTCAATTTTTTCAAGAAAAAGAATGAGAACCGCGTAGGAGGCATGGAAGATTTCATGACCCTCATCCGCGTATATTACCAATCTGTATTGGCTGCTAACCTTGGTATCACAAACATTGGTATGTTGCCCGACCTTGCTACATTCAAGCGCACACTCAAAGTTGCAACACAGAACAACAAGCTTGGTGTTGCTGAGCGCGGACGTTGCAAAAAGATGCTTGAACAACTATACGGCATGGACGAAATATTCTTCAAGGAGATTGATGCTTCTATAAAGAAGAATTGCAAGAAGATGCAGGATGTACAACCTTACCTTTTCGCATTCCAGGGATTCAGCAACGATTTGATGATGCTTGTAGGGAACCTGATGAAATGGAAATTCCGTGTTCCCGGATTCATGCACAAGCTATTGCGCGCCATGACCGAGCAGGTTATCAACGACATCCTTACAAAGAACAGCTGGAAGGACGAAGCTACATTCCGTACCGTATATTCAATACGTAACTACAAAGAGAAACTCGGTTACTCACAGGCATGGATGAGCGAGTATGTTTACAAGATTGTAACACTTGCAAAAAAAGAGCCACGTCCACAGGCAGAGGACATGGATAAGAAATAAGATTTCAGGCTCCGGCATGCCGGAGCCTGAAATTTATAATACGACAATAATTCAATGTTGGATTTCAGACCTATCACAATAGAAGCCGTCGAGGAACTGTTGCAGTTCGCCAACCCCGAACTAACCCGTTCGTGCGACTACACCCCAGGCAACCTTGTCATGTGGGCACGATTCATGGACTACAAATATGCCATTACCCACGACACGTTGTTCATCTCGTGCAAGTCGCAGAACGACCTTAAGAGCGAAGCCTTCCTTCCACCAATAGGTAAGATGAGCCTTACGGAATCCCTTGCCACATTAAAAAAACATTGCGATGAGGCAGGAAAGGAGTTGCGCCTAACAGCTATTCCACAAGAATTCATCGAAGAAATAAAGGAAATACTGCCACATTTCATATGCGAAGAACTCGAGAACTGGAGTGACTACGTATATGACATACAAAAACTCGCCACCCTGCAAGGCAAAGCACTTAACAAAAAGCGCAACCGTTACAACAAGTTCCTTGCAGAGCAACCCGATTACACATATAACAGATGTACAAAAGATGATATAAACGAGGTGGTAAAATTCCTTGCCGGCAACAGAGATTGCCAGAACCAACGTGACGACAACATGCGATGTTACGAACATTGGCAGTGTATGGCAACGGTAAGAAACCTTTTAAAATATGAACAACCCGCAGGTGTGCTCCGCGTCAATGGTAAGATTGCAGCCTTTACGCTTGGCGAAGTTTTTGGAGACACCCTTTTTGTACATATCGAAAAAGCCAATCACGAGATTGCCGGAGCAAGCGAAGCCATAAACAGATTATTTGTCAACGACATTCTTTCGCAACATCCGGAACTTGTATATGCCAACCGCGAAGAAGACCTTGGCGACCCCGGACTACGCCAGGTAAAGAGAGCATATAACCCAATAATGATGATCGACCGTTACGAAATGTACAAAAGAGTGTAAAACTGAGAATACTGCCGACTCCACACACAAACGACTAATAAAAAGCACTATGAGAAAGCTGTTGTTCCTGACGCTGCTTACAGCGACAATATCCATAACCAATGCACAGGATAAGACAATCATCATAACTGAAAAGGAGAGACCATACACAAACCAGACATGGTTCTATGCCGGTAAAGGAAAGGCTTTGCAGGAAGAAAAGATAAAAAAGAATTGGAACCAGGAAGACAGGAGGATAACATCGGCTGCCTATACAAAGAATGGCTGGTTCGTCACAATGGCCAAAAATACAGGAATAGAGAAGCAGACATATTCCTACTCAACCACATGGTCCGAAGAGTGGATTGAGGGCAAGTGGAGCGACGGGTTCAGAATCACATCAATATCAAGAGGAAATGGCAAATGGCTTGTAGTAATGTCCAAGGGGCACGACTACAGGATGCAGTGCTATCGCAGAGATAACCTGGAAAACATCAAGAACTGGATTAAGCACAACTGGGACCGTGGATTTTACATTACAAATGCAACCTATGACGGCAACTTATGGACCGTAGTAATGAGCCAGACAGATGAATTCATATCACAGGGTTATTTCATGGCAGACAATTACGACAAGATGGCTGCAGAAATCAGGGAAGATGTGTGGGGCAACGACCTGTGTGTTCACCTGATTGAATCAGACGGCAATGACTATCTTGTTGTATATGGAAGATACGCCGATGGTGACCATTCACAGAACTACTCCGTAAATAATTCATACATAAGCAAATACATCAAGAAAAGATGGGATAATTCATATCACATTTCATACATTGGAGGTGGTTCATCAAATCAAAGCACAAAATCGCATCCATGTGCAGGCACAACATTTTATGGCATGCGCACCGGGGAATTATATTATAGAAACGACAATTATCAGGTAGGGGATTTCAAGTTCTACTATACGAACGGCAAATATATGGCAGAATCAAGTTTGTCCGGAATGGCGCAGAAGCATGCACTCAGATATATTCTGCATGAAGAGACAAACGACTCATACATTTTCCGTCAGTGCATTCTGCACAACAACGGCAGAATAGAGTTTCCAATGCACACGCCAAAAATGATCGTATTGAAAGATTGGAGCCGAATCTTTATAGAAAAGAGCATACACGGAGACGGTATGATTTTGACAGAAGAGATTACGAAATCGGAATATGACAAGATAAACCAGACAAAAGACATTTATCCGCAACAAGAATGGTAATCCCATTGCAAGGGAGCAACATAAAACGGTGTTATGGATTCCATAAAACAGAAGCTAAATGCACCATCTAGTAATCTAAAGCACAAAGCAATGAGCAGTACAACCGAAAGACACCCTCTGCAGCCTTTTCTGCCAGAAAACGCACGCATACTTATGCTCGGCAGTTTTCCACCACCACGGACACGTTGGTCGATGGAATTTTTCTATCCGAACTGGCAGAACGACATGTGGAGAATTTTCGGTTTCATATTCTATAACGACAAGCAACATTTTGAAATAAAAGGCGAAAAGAGATTCTGCAAGGAGAGCATCAAGGCTTTCTGCAACGAGAAAGGAATCGCATTATACGACACAGCCTGCGAAGTCGTGCGCCTGAAGGACAATGCTTCGGACAAGTTCCTTGAGGTAGTAACCTCCACCGACATACGTGCCCTGTTGGAACAGATACCACACTGCACAGCCATTGTCACCACCGGCGAAAAGGCAACCGATGTGATAACAGAGACATTCGGTTGCGAGAAGCCCGCGGTTGGCAATATGACAACAATTACCATAGACAACAGGACTCTCCATTTCTGGCGCATGCCGTCATCTTCGCGTGCCTACCCGTTGTCAATCGAGAAGAAATCGCTGCATTACAAGACAATGCTACACAACGAAATATGTAAAAAATAAACTATTTTCATTATATTCGCGACATAAAATCAAGAAACAAAATACAATATGAAAACAATATTCAGAACAGCATTAGTTGCCATAGGGCTTATACTGTGCATCAGTGCAAACGGACAAGAGACAGCAACAAGAGGTACAATTCAGGAGACAGGCGGAAACATCGTCGTGCACCTTGAAACGGCAAGTTGGGGACAAGGCTATCCGTTCAACGAGCAATGCTGGACAAGTTACAATGGAACTACACACGCCAAGACCGGTTGCGTAGCCACTGCTTATGCAATTGTCCTGCGTTATCACTGCTACCCCACAAAGGGAACAGAAAATATTTTGTACAACTGTCAGGCACCCACATACGTTGAGATTACCGACAGAGTATATGATTGGGACAATATGCCGTTGGTATATGACGGTAATTGGAACGAAACACAGATATATGAGGTTTCAAAATTGATGGCACACCTTGCACACGCAAATTTCTCATCATTCGGCAGCGGTGCAACAACAGCCAACGAGGAGCGTGAGACAGCACGACTGAACAGATATTTCAACTACCCCCAAATAGCGGCATCGTACCAGCGCGACTACACAAAAGAACAATGGGAGGCAACGATAAGGGAGAGCCTTGACAACGGCTGCCCCGTTCCCTATGCAGCAAATAATTCCGGCACAGGCGACACACGCCACATGTTCGTAATCGACGGTTACACCGACAATGGTTACTTCCACTTTAATTTCGGTTGGAACGGCAGTGGCAACGGATGGTTCAAGCTCGACGACATAACACCATACCAAGGCGACAACTATTCATGGAACGGCAATTCAGAGCATTATGCTAATTTCAATCTAAAACCCGATATTGCAAAACAGACAATTAATGTGACCGTATCTCCCGAAGAAGCCGGTACTGTATCCATAAACAACAACCAGGCAGCCAACAAGGTTACAGCAGAACTCATAGAGGGTTCACAGGCTACACTCACAGCAAAAGCCAATGACGGCTACATATTCTCACATTGGAGCAAAGGTGTAGAAACAATCAGCACCGAGAGCACCTGCAAAGTAACAGTGGATGCAAACGACAACGACTATGTCGCAAACTTCATAGAATATTCGGGACCGACAACTGCTGAATATACAATAAGCCCCACAACAGGCACACTTACAAACGGCACAAGCAAAAGCAGCTCATGGACATTCACCAAGACAAGCGAGTGCCCTGCAGAATTGACTCTGCAATCGGCATGCGGAACAACAGCTGTCAATGCAATGAGCATCAACAGCGGAATATTGCAACTGTATGCATTCGACTACGATATGAAAAGCGGCATAACATACACTCTTGGCGTTCCGAGCGGTTTTCTTATCACAGGTTATGAACTGACATACAAAATGGGCAGTTCGTACAATATCACTATTGAGAATGAGACCATGAAACAAACGGCGACAAGAAGTGACCAGATTTTCACCGCAAGCGGCCTCTCAACAACAAGCACATCGTTCAACCTGACAGGAACGGCAGCAAACAACTTTGTTAAAGTTACAAAGTTTGTAGTTACAGTTCAGAAAGAAGGTAGTCCGGAAACAGGCATCAAGACTATTGAGATACCTGTAAGCGAGAGTATATACAACCTCAAAGGAGAGAAACTCGACAATATCACAGAACCGGGAATCTACATAGTAAACGGTAAAAAAATACTGAAGAAATAATTTACATACTTAGAGGTTACACAAACCCGAAAGTAAAAAAACAGCATAAAAACATAAAAAAAACAACAATTTCTTCACACTTACCCAAATTTCGTATATATTTGTAGAAATTACGAATATATCCATATTTGTATATTGATTGTTGTATTATGACCGAGAACGACAGAACTGTTATTGCGAACTTTGAAGAAAAGCTTCATCGTCTTGCTTTTGAATACAAGCAGAAGGAAGCACGCAATAAAGAACTGGCAGCAACTCTTCTGCAAAAGGAAAATGCGCTTGAGGAATTGAGGCTCCGTTGCGAAGCACTCGAGAAGAATTACAACAATCTTAAACAAGCAAAGATATTGAGCCTCAACGACAATGCTGTCAATGAGACGAGAGAGAAAATATCGAAGCTGGTGCGTGAAATCGACCGTTGCATCGAGTCGTTGAAAAAATAAAAACACCCTTTGCACATGGAAGATAGAGAATTAGGAATTAACCTTATAATTGACGGTATATCATATCCGCTTACCATAAAAGCGAGCGAAGAGCCATACTACAGGCAGGCAGCCCGACTGGTAAACAATACACTGTCACTATATAAAGAGATTTTTACAGGCGAAGAAGGGGTTCGAGTAACAACTATGGCAGCCCTTGACATTGCGTTCAATTCCATCAAAAATGGTAACAACGGCAATTCGGCCGAAGTTATGCGCAAGATAAGCGAATTGACACGTCTTGTTGAAAATACACTAAAGGGATAAATTCCACCCTATATTTACAATTTCACGCATTGCAGATTCACGTCAAACCGACAACAAGCCGGTTCGCGAATGGCAGTGCGTTTTATTATATATAAAAAATTAACCATTATGAATGTTACAACATTAATTATTGGATTGGCAGCAGGTCTCGTTGTAGGCTTCATAAGCCAATATTTGATAAACAGATTCGGACTGAAAGCAAAGCGTCAGAGCATAATCGATGACGCACACAAGGAGGCCGAAGTAATCAAAAGAAACAAACTGCTCGAAGTGAAGGAGAAATTCCTGAACAAAAAGGCAGAACTCGAGAAAGAGATTTCACAGCGCAACAACAAGATTCAGCAGGCAGAGCACAATCTTAAACAGCGCGAAGTACAGTTCAACCAACGCAATGAGGACTTGCAACGTCGCAAGAACGAACTTGACACACTGAAAGACAACCTCGATGCACAGAAAGGCGTTCTCGAACGCAAGCAGGAGGAACTCGACAAACTGCATGCACAGGAACGCGAGAAACTCGAGAGCATCAGCGGACTGTCGGCAGAGGAGGCAAAAGAACGCCTTGTAGAATCTCTCAAGGAAGAGGCGAAGAGCGAAGCGGCATCATACATCAACGACATCATCGACGATGCAAAGATGACTGCAAACAAAGAGGCAAAGAAGATTGTGATACAGACCATACAGCGCGTTGCTACAGAGACAGCAATCGAAAACTCGGTTACAGTATTCCACATCGATAGCGATGAAATGAAGGGCCGTATCATCGGACGCGAAGGACGCAACATCCGCGCTCTTGAAGCTGCAACCGGTGTTGAAATTGTGGTGGACGACACACCTGAAGCAATCGTACTCAGCGCATTCGACCCTGTACGTCGCGAGATAGCACGTTTGGCACTCCACCAGCTTGTTGCCGATGGACGCATCCACCCGGCACGTATCGAAGAGGTGGTAGCAAAGGTAAAGAAACAGATTGAAGAGGAGATTATCGAGACCGGTAAGCGCACTACCATCGACCTTGGAATCCATGGTATGCACCCCGAGCTAATCCGCATCATAGGTAAGATGAAGTACCGTTCATCTTACGGACAGAACCTGTTGCAGCACGCACGCGAGACAGCCAACCTCTGTGCAGTGATGGCTGCAGAACTTGGTTTGAACCCCAAGAAGGCAAAACGTGCCGGATTGTTGCACGATATAGGTAAAGTGCCCGACGAGGAGACCGAATTGCCACACGCAGAGTATGGTATGAAGATTGCCGAGAAGTACAAGGAGAAGCCCGATATCTGCAACGCCATAGGTGCTCACCATGACGAAGTAGAGATGACAAGCCTCATCGCTCCTATCGTACAAGTTTGTGATGCCATTTCAGGTGCACGCCCAGGTGCACGCCGCGAGATTGTAGAGGCATACATCAAACGTTTGCACGACCTTGAACAGCTTGCAATGTCATACCCGGGCGTAACAAAGACCTACGCAATCCAGGCCGGTCGTGAGCTACGCGTAATCGTCGGTGCCGACAAAATCGACGACAAGCAGACCGAACTGCTCTCGGGCGAAATTGCAAAGAAAATTCAGGACGAAATGACCTACCCCGGACAGGTAAAGATTACCGTAATCCGCGAGACACGTGCCGTGAACTACGCACGATAAGTTTATTAAGCATAAAAAACTACTCCTCAAAGTTTGCTTTGAGGAGTAGTTTTTTGTGGAGTTAGAGGGAGTCGAACCCTCGTCCAAACAGGGAAACAATATGCTTTCTACACGCTTAGTCATCGGTAAGGTTTTCGAGCGTAGGCAAGACCGCGACCACCAACCTGCGCCTTATCCTCTAAAATGTCACCGTTGCATCGAGGCATACAATGGTTAGTCCCGATTTGCCTGCACCACCATATCGGATTGCTTCGGAACAACTGCGTCCGGGTGATGTCTCGTCCCCGCACCTGGTGCAGGGATTAAGCTAATCTACTATACTTCGATTAAGCAGCAAGAGCGTAATTGTTATTGCCAGATAAATTTTTGCCAACTCAGATT
>JAEIGA010008143.1_pt1 | contig 15893 bp, 30 predicted proteins | sample 9270691 | NCBI WGS metagenome assembly JAEIGA01 (sample SAMN17057246, study PRJNA624740) | gut metagenome | biome: biome; isolation source: fecal sample | host: Bos grunniens | place: China: Xizang | collected 2019
ATAGTTTTTTGCTTCGGAAACATATCCGCTTTTTTGGGGTTATAACAACTTGCTAAATACAACAAAACCAATTTTGCAGTCGGAGTAATCTTAAATTGTTGCAAATTGTTAAGTAAATTTTTTGTTAAATCAAAACTTGTAAACGCATGACTGTCATGCTTTTTCGCCATTTCTCCCATAGTCATTCTCCCTAAATTTTGCATAATAAACTTGACTATCGGACTTAAAGCTGATAAAATACAATTGCGAAAGATATTTTATCGGCTTGTCATTCCGACAAGTCTTTTTTATTATTTTTTTCTCTTGCATTTATTCTAAAGGCATGCTATATTTTTTGTCAATAGGGATTATAAAGGTTAATTACGGTTATATACCGTTGTTTATAAAGTTTATAAAGAGGGTTTGAAAATGGAAAAAGAATTAAAGATTGCAGAATTAGCAACCATTTGGGGGGTTTCAGTTCCGACAGCTTGGAATAGAATTAGAAAAGAAGGATTGACAACCTTTATAAAGAAAAATGAAAGTAATAAAGATGTAAACTATGTAAAGGTTTCAGACGAAGTTATCAATCTATACACTATAAATGATGTTAACAATGTTAATAACCCTAATAATAACGGTTATTATGAAGATTTGTTAATTAATAATAACGTTAATAACCCCCAAAACCAAGTAAACAAAGATTTTTCGCTTGAGGATATAAAAGACGTTATAAACACTATAACAACTGTTAATAACGATTATAATAACCGTTTAGAAACGTTAACAAACCGTTTAATAAACGCTGAAAGTAAGCAGCTTCTTTTAGAAGATAAAGCAAACCGTGAAGGCTTATATATCAACGAAATAAACGAATTAAAAAAAGATAATAACCGTTATAAACTGTTTATAAAACTGTTAATAACCGTTATAACAACGTTATTAATCGTTATGGTAGGTTATATAACCTTTACAATCGGAGTTAATAACAGTAATTCAGCACCCGAGCAAAACTCGGTAATTGAACAGGTTAAATAATTCCTTTGTAAAGTTCTTTACATCTTTTATTATCTTTTCGAGGTATATAATCTTCAAAAGAAGTGCTTCGTAATAAAAACATATTATTGCTCCATCGGCTTAAATCTGTTAAAAATTGAGGATGTGTTCCTTTTCTATAAATCATTACATAAGGAGAATAACCTAATTCTATGACTTTTTTTACCCTATAATAATCCTCTTGCAAAGTTGTATTATAATTTGTAAGAATATAAACTCTTTTATGTCTATTGTCTTTTTGATAAAATTTAGAAAATATTTTTAATCCATTTAAAATTTTTTCCTCATTTTTCATTAAATCAAATGCAAAATGGATCATTTTTATTTTTGTTTTAGATATTAAAGCCGCAATATCATCATCAATTAATCTTGCATCCAACCCCTGCGTATAATCAATTTCCGCTTTAGAATAAATAAGCTGTTTTATTAAATCTTCCCTATCTTTACAAGCTAAAATATTTGGATCAAGCAATTTAATCTGTTTTTGACCGCACCAAAAATTATTCAAATCGGCAACTTTATGACTACATAACCCTTCTTTTTTAGCTACTACACAAAAATCACAATTATTAGGGCATCCTCTTGTTAAAAACCCATATGCAATATCTTTAAATTGATTACCATACAAATTATAATCAGGGAATTGATTTTCAATTTCTTTTGGCAAAGCTATATCAAGCTCTTTATGATAAATCTCTTTTCCATTTACTATTTCTATTGCATAACCACTACCACCATATATAATTTCATCAGCTTGCGGAATATAATTTATTTGATTTATTGTGGGTAAATCTAAATTAAAAACTTTTGAAATATAAACTTTATCATATTTTTCAAAAAAATTAGTAACAAATTCCACATTATCACCTAAAGATTTATGATAAGCTGAAATTTTCATAGCAGGCAAAGATGGAAAATTTATACTATCCGTAATTATACCAATTTTAGCTTCCATTTTCTCCTCTAAATAGACGACACGCATCGTCATATACCAGTAATGTACATTATGACTAAAACCGCGTTTAAATTTTTTCTAGGTTATTTTATACCTAAAACAAATTTAACCCGCCTTCTCATTTACTCCATTTGATGTACTCAACCCAAAGATTGATTTTAATTAAGTTTTGTAATTTTTTAAAGAAAATTTACTACCATGCCTAAAACACGTGCTAACATGAGCATGAACACTACACCCTTCAATAAAAAGAGAGGAAAACAAGTTTTCAAAATAGGAAGGGGGGAGTAATGTATATCTTAATTATCAAAATAGCCGCTAATATTTTATCAATAATAGCAGCTACAGTGAACATTCTCACAGTGTTCAAATAAAACCTAAATGGTTTATGAAGTCAGGCATCAACTGACTTCTTTTTTATCTTAGCATAATTTCTCATTTTTTGCAAAGCAATAATTTTTTTTAGTCTTTTTACTTCATCACGCAATATTGCGATGTATTGTATCAACTCTATTACTTCTCTATCGTTCATCTCTCAGCTCTTTTTGTCTTGTTTTTGCGCATTCTTTACAGTAATCAAAAACCCCTTTGAATTTTAAGGGGTTTTTATAAAACTCTGTCAACGGTTTTACATTCCGGCATCTTTTACAACGTTTGTAATCCGGTAAATATTCTTTCGGGATCCTACGCTGCAATCTTTCTGTTTTATTTTCTTCAACCGCAAGCTGTTTCATAACATCATCAACGTATTTATTGATAACGTTTCTGCGATACCACGCAATCTCTTCTTCTTTTATCATTTATTTACCCTTTCAATACATTTCAAAAATACTTGCTAATCCTTTTGCCGCTAATACAATAACCGTTACAAAAATTATTGTTCCAATTACATCACTCATCTATTCGCACTCCTCTATGTCTAAAAGTTTTAAAATTTCTTCTTTAATTGCACCTTCTTCAATAAAACCAACAGTTCTTTCTTTACATTTTTCTACAATCTGCTTTAGTACGCAGTCGGTACAGTCTTGGCATAGTGTTAATTCTCTTACTTTGTGATTATTACAAGTTTGAGTTTTTTGCTCGTTACCTTTAATTGCTATTCCTTCTACAAAACAAGGGCAATTCTTTATAATGTATTTCATTCCAAAATTCCTTTCACTTGTTGCTTTTCTTCTTCTGTTAGGTCTTGCCATATAATGATAATCAAGCCTGCTATACATTCATCAAAATTTTTATTTCTACTTTCATAAATATATGCGGACTCACAAGATAATTCCGTTAGCATATTCAACCTAAATACCCATTCTTGTTTAATTTCGTAAAAGAAAAACTGAAAATAATCAGCAGACTCTATTCTTGCTAACAGTTGCAATAAAAGCATCTGTTTCTCGGCGGTGAATGGTGGGTAAACATCCACAAATTGATTTGTATTCACATCTAATAAATGTTGCATCTTTATTCCTGCATTCTCATACAATTTAATTATTTCGCTCATAGTTTTTCTCCATTATAATTGTTCGTTATGCAATTTAAGTGGCTTACAACGTGGTCAAATTTATTACGCAAATTTATCAAGTCAAACTCTTGATTGATAATAATTTCAATTAATTCATCTCGCTTCATTTGTTTGTATCTTAAAATTTTTTCTATATCTATTTCGCTCATTGGTTATCCTCCCGTAATACCTTTACAAATCGTGTACTCATACATTTTTGATAATTTAAAACATTATTTTGATATTTTCTAAAACAATAAATATTTTGTGCTTTATTTATTTCTGAATCAGTTATCAATAATGCAATTACTGCAAAAGATGTTATAGTAACACAAACAAAAGCTATAATTTCAGCTATTTTATCACTCATTTCTATTCCTCTTTTCTAAAAACTTTTTCTACTTCAAAATAATCTGCAAGAGCGTGTAAAGTTCCACAATTCTTACAAGTTATATAAATATCGTACGGTTCACCTTTTATATCCTGAAATTCACAAGTTGCATTGTATTCATCTTCAGAGCTTAAATAAGTGCCGCAATTACCACATATAATATGTAATTTTGCACAAACCATTTTTCCTCCTTACCAACTTACTTTTATAAAATTTTTATAGTACTTCACCTTATAGCCGTTATCTATTAAGCATTGTTCGGCTTCTGCGGTTATTTCGTTATGAACCTTGCAAAAATTAAAGCCGCCTTGTATAGCGTCTTCTATAAGCATTTCTACGAATTTTAATTTATACGGTAGTGGTATATAAAATTTCTTGCCCTCATTTTTCGATAATAATTTTTGTTTTGGTTTTATATGGCAATTTGATTTTATAATATTCTCTGTTTCGACCTTTGCTTGTTTTGCTGAAATCATTTATCCTCACTTTCTACTTGTTTACAATTCTCTTGTTTACAATTCACAATAGCTTTAACAAAATTATCAATTTCATAATCGGGGATATGATTTAACGCAATATCTAATAGCGTATATGTTGTAATATCATTACTTTTAATCATTTCATATAAAAGTGAAAAACAATCATTTCTTTCTATATGTAGTTCTATCATTTATTACCTCGCTAATCTTTTGTAGGATTTGTTCTACTACGTCATAATACAACTTTTCATCACCTACAATATGAACATCTGCTTCCGCAATTTTTTTTATCTCTTGCAAGGTCTGTTCTAATTTTCCTGTATATTCACAATTTTCTTCATACATAGAATTTAATTTTTTATAAGCATTTCTTTGACCTTCAAAATTTTCTTTCAACTCTGCAATTTCTTTCTGCAACTCTGCATTCTGCTTTTTCAAGCCCTCGTTTTGTCCTTGCAAAAGATTTATTTCTTTTATACTTAGCATTATTCATCTCCTATATTTAGCATCATTGTTACCAAATGACCGGCGATGAAGCCGATCGCAAAAGTTAATAAAATCAAACCTATCATAATACCCCATTTCTGTATGCCCAAGCAACTAGATGCGCCTTATTATTTGTAAAAGTCTCTCGATACAGCTCGTCAAGCTCTTTATGAATAAGCGCATAACTGTAATTCATACATTTAGCAATTTCCGCGCTCGTTAAGCCGTCTGAAATCATCTGTATTATTGTTTGCTTTCTCTTGCTAATCATAAAATCCCTCTCGCCACTTTAAACGGCTAAAAACAAGTAAATTCTTGTTTACACCGTATTTTTTAAAAAACTTAACCTCTCCCATTGTTTCTAAGTCGTAATTCATTTGTGCCGGCACTATTATTAGCTTTTGCAAGTGTTCAACCCTCTTATAAAAATCAGGTGAATTTTTTCTTATGCTCTGCCTTACAAAGTGATGAATTTGATAAGGGAAACCCCAATTGTCAGGCGGTTTCTCTAACTTTATAAGCCTTTTGTGCCGGTACAGATAACACGGATATTTTTTAAAGTCGTCTTTGATTGTCATGCTGCCCTTCTTAAAATATACAAGTTATATTTTTTGCCGGTTGTAGTTTTCTTTTCCTTGACATCAAACTCAAATTTTTTTCGCAAACTTGCTAAGACTGAATAAGGACAATTACAACCTGTAATCCTCATTATCCTTCTATGTGTTATCATTCCCCAACGCTCTATAAAAGCTGCCGCCTTCTCAACGTATGTCATGCTATCTCCTTTTTATTAAATTTTTCTATCTCTTTATCAACTTCACTAATCGTTTTACAGTCCCAATTATCAGGGACAATAGTAAATTCATATTCATAGCCCCTATATCTACGTTTTACCACTTCTCCCTCTCTGCCTGAAAATGAAATATCTTTAGGCTTAAGTGTCATAGCTTCCGGGATACTCTCTAAAATCCTTGCGACACTCGGAAACGCATTAAACGTATATTTAGCGCGGATTGATTTAAGCAATAATTCAAAATTGCAATTATAACCTTTCCACTTGTCTTTATTGATTTCATAAAGTATGTCATCAGCATAACCTTCAAGTATCTTGGGTATATCCTCTTTTTTCCTTTCAAGAGGGTAAAATAATTGCAAATCCGATAAAAATTCTCTTACGTTCATTATCCACCTTTCACCCAAGCATCAATAACATTTGATACATCGGAATTATCATTTTCATATTTTCCGTTCATAATACCTATGTGATTACGGATCATTGAGCGGAAATCTATCTTGTTTTTAACAATCTTTTCAAGGCTATTAGCCTTTTTACATAAATCTAAAAAATAAGAAAAATCATAATCAATTTCGTTTAAAAATTCTCTTAACTCCTCTAATATAGCCTTGCTTCGTTTCTCAAAACTAAGAGGAATAAGATTTAAACAATTCTCAGAATAAAAATTAAAACATTTTTCAAAATCAACATTACAAAAAACATCTATATTCTTTTTTTCTTTATATTCTTTTATTTCTTTATATTCTTGTTTGTTGTTATTTGTTTGTTGATTGTTTGTTATTTGTTTGTTATCTTGCGTGTTATTTGCTTGGTACAAATCCCAATTATTTATTGTTATTATTGAATAACGGCTTGTTGTTCTGCTTGTTATTTCGCCTGTTAATTTTAGCTTATTTAAAGCAGTCCTCGTCTGTTGTGTTGATAAACCGCACTCTTTCGCTAAATGATCATATGAAGTTACAAATTCTCCGGCATTTATTTCTATACCTTGCCACTTTTCTTTTTTGTGATTTGCCCTCAACAAACAATGAAAGAATAATACTCTGACATTTATATCAGAGTACCATTCCCACGCAAGCAATTTACGGTGCAATTTAATAAAACCGTTCAAATTACTCATCTTTACCTCTACAAAATAAATTCGTCTTTTTCTTCTTTTTCTTTTGGTATGTACAATTCAATTCTGAAATCCGGTGAGTTTTCGTTTTTCTTTTCCTTAACCGGGTACAATGCCAAACGTTTTGTTTTATCTATTGTCAATGGCAATAATGCTTCATCTAATGCCGTTGAAATGTACGGATTTCCATTTTTATCTTTCTTCTTCCACGCTGCGCCTACTATACTCATACTTTCTCCTTTCTAAAAATTCATAATATCATCTTGTAATACTTTCTCTTTTACGGCTGTGGTAAGCTCGCCCTGCAAGTGCCACCGCAGTATTGACTGTATCGAGCTTATATATGTTTGATAAGCACTTGTTACAGCTTCATACCCTTTATAGTTTGCTCTTGAAGAGTTTAAAAGCTCTATTGCTTTTTTTGCTTCCTCTGCGTAAGGGGTTGCCAAAAGTTTTGTTAGCTTATTCTCAAAACTTGCTTTATCATCGTGCAACCCTGCTTTATATATCAAACCTGTTAATGTATTCAGAGCTTTTGAATGTGCTTGCCGTTCCTTTTTATACTCCATAGCAAAATCTTTTAAGTCTTTTGCATTCTCTATCAGCTCTTCTGCGTAATCCCTAATCTCCAATTTTTGCACTCTCCATAATTGCTTGCTGTCTCATTTCAACCATTTCTTGGAATTGTTTTTGGTTATTAACGTTACCTTTATTCAGTTCGTAATACTCTTTTAAAGTATCTATTTCATTTATATTAGCAATTGCGATATAAATGCCGGCATCGTCATTTGTAATTGTTCCTGTTGTCTTTTTCTCAGCTTTTTTCTTGCCTAAAGTAAAAACGTTATTGCCTTTATTATCAACAATGACTAATTTATTTATATCTCCATTGTCTGCGTAGCCGATTTCATCAACTTTAAATTTTATAAATCTATCGTCAAGCTCATATTTGCCTTTAGCGTTTTGATGAGTTGCGCAATTGTACCAAATGAATGGCGCGGTATAGAGCTCAACCCCTATGCCCCATTTAAAGCCGGCACGTTTAAAGGCATCGCTTGCTTGGCCTTTTTCTGCATCTTGGTTGCTTTCTGTTCCGCAATCCCATTTCCAAATCCATTCGCCTAAATCATTACTATATATGCCAATACCGCCATACATTTTACCGTCTATTACTTTAAAATCATTTTGCCAACTCATTTGTCCAAACTCTTCATCAAGTATGGCTCTGTCAACTCTTGCAGTCTTATACAATAATAAGCTACAACCTTTGGGAGTAACCTGAGCCACACGGCACTCAATTTCATCTGCTTTCAACTTTCGCATAATTAATCAATCCTTTCTACAAATATCTGTACTCGTACCACCGTTCTTCGTGGTATGATGTGTACTTCATACCCTTTAAATGAGATAGATTTTCGTAATCAATCTCCGGGATCTCGTTAAGGTCTAAATTATTTAAACCTTTGTACAGTTTTTTAAATTGTTTTTTCCTTTTTTCATCCATTTCCTACCTCTTTTGATGTTGTCAATTAAAATTGCTATATTGTGCGCAATAAGGTCAATAGTGTACATTTGTTTTTCCGCACAAACTTCAAGTTGTATTCGTGCTTTTTCAATAGCTAAATAATGTGCTACGCTTTGCGTAAATTCATCGCAGCGCATCCAAAAATTAATAATTTTAGCCGCTGTATCCGGATATTGCGCAAATACTTCATATACGATGTATATTGACCGTTTCCCTTCGGCAATTTCTTTAGCAAGTTCATAAAATTCTTTTTCTTCATCTGTAAGCATATTAGTAACCCCTTTGTAGGCCGTATATTACCATTATGAAGAATGGCGCGAATAACATAAATGTCGCGAATAATTCGCCTAAACTCTCTCTTTGCATAATCTCTCTCCTTTAATTATTATGTTCTATCCAATATTCACACTCTTCGTTGTCGCAATTCTCACAGTTGTAAATGTAATCCATACTATAGCCGTCTGCTTCATACACTTTTTCTGCGCTAATTATTGTAGGTTCGCAGGGAGTGCAATAATAATCGGCTTGTCGCATAAGCCAGGTATCGTAATCCATTATCAATTCTCCTATTTCAAAGTGCCGGCCTATTCCCGGCAGTCAAGCCGTCTTCAACTCCGCAGCTACGGATCATTTTTTAAAGAAAAAGAGGGCATATTATAGTTATCTCGAAGTTAAATGATTAAGGGAATGCCCTCAAAAATCTAGGAAAATGGGCGGAATGTTGGAATATTTCTAAGGTTTTTAGCTTGAATAATGAGAGAACCGCCCAAAACTTAAAGAAAAAAGAGGGCATATACAGAAAGGTTATATTTATGATTTTTTAGATATATATGTGGTTTTATAAGGTTCGTTGCCCTCTCTTAAAGTCTTAATAAGGGGCTATAACATAATTATAGCCCTATGTTAAAACTTCTATAACGACGGTGCGCATTTCTGCGTTGCAGTCGGTTTCTCTCCGCTGTGTGTTCAGTCCATATAGGTATTTACCACCGATACTTTACGTCTTCTTTAGTTTTCAAGGTGCAAGAAGCCAACACAAAATTACACTTGACAAAGTGCTTTTTTGTGGTATTTTGTTGTTAGGGTGAGATTTGAGGGCTTATATAAGCTCTCTTTTGTCGCTGAAAAACAACTAACACTCACCGGTTAGTTTATAGTATGTAAGAAGAATATCGTTGATGATAAAATTTCTTGATCGTCTTTGCTTTTTTGCATCCTCGTCAAGTTTTTTTAACAACTCACCGTTATTCGTTCTTAATGAAAATGTTAATGATGTTGCCATTTCCTACCTCTTGGCTACATACTAACACAAAATTACACAGATGTCAAGTATTAATTTTTCAAAATGACACAAAAAGTTTGAAAAGGGTAAAAAATGCAACTTGATGCTAAAATTGAAGCTTTACAAAACTTCACAAAACACAGAATTACATATGAAGAAATTGCAAGTGTTTTAGGAATTACACGCTCTGCGGTTGGAAATAGGATACAAAGAAAACAACCCTTAAAAGAATTTGAAGAACAGAAGCTCGATGATTATTTTTTAGCTAAAGCAAGTGAGATTTTGACACAAAATTCCACTTCCCCTATTCAAAGTATGATAAAAGAGTTTCAAACTTTTGATCGTGTTGAGATTAACTATTGGAGAGGTTTGCCGGATGATTTAAAAAATCCTCGCATTGCTTCGGTATGGTTTGACAAAGAGATTATTGAAAACGCTTGGGGTATGCGCGCAGAACATTTATGTATAGTGCCTATGATTGGCGATAAAATGGCGCATTATTGGTATCCGATACGACCTAATGATATTTTAATAGTCGATACATCACAAAATTACATTATGGGCAACGGTGTATATTTTGCAACAAGCCGGAATAATTCGCGCTTTTGGATTAGAGAGATGCAAGTATTGATTAATAATGATGTTGAATTTAAAGGCTTTTCGCCAAGCGGTGAAACAACAAAAATTTTCACTCCACAAGATTTGGAAAATGTTGATTTCAAACTCATTGGCAAGGTTATAAAAAATGTAAGTTTTAGGTTATAGATATGGCTTTAGTTTGGGGTTTTATCATTTTATTTTTGCTACGTTTTTTGTTTGAATTAGATAAAAATTTAACTAAGCAAAATAAAAAAGAAAAAGCAAAAAATAAAACTAAAGATAAAGGCATTTACGTTATTGATGTATCTGTTGAAATGAAAGATATTATTAAGTATTTATCAGCAAATTATCAAAACATATGCAATTATGAGCATATTAACAAAATAAAAGAAACTGAAAGACTTGAATTGCTTCAATGGATATGGCAGCGGTGGGATAAACGAATTACAAATAAAGCTTTTAAAAATAAATTCCCTCAATATGATTTAAATTTAATAAAACTTATTTCTGTTATAGAAACAGGCCGTATATATGCATATTATTGGCAACAAGAATTTAAATCAAATTATGTAAATAGTAAAATCAAGCCTTTAGTATGGGTATCATATGTATTTTTTAAACCAAAAGAATTTTTATGCACTATAGAAGATATTCCAACAGTTTATAAGTCTTTTACAGATGATATGGAAGAGGGCGAAACTTACACCCCCGATTTTTTGGCTTGTCCATTTGAATATTTTATAGAAAAATGTGAGTTTGAATATTTAAATTTATGGGATGGTACTAAGTTTTTTCAGATAAAGCCAAAAGAATTAAAAGAATATTGCAAAATGCATAATTTAGGCTTTCCTTTTAAATCATAAATTTATAACAATTTTGTCATATTATTTTTATGCACAATCTGTTACCATTAAATATGGGGTAATTATGGTTGCGCAAATGAACGAGCTTAATTTATTTTCTAACAATCCTAGTTTCGAGCAATATGACAAAATGATAAAAGACGCGAATAAAAACAAGCGCGGGCACTATCAGAAACATCATAAACCCATAATATATAACCCATATACAGAAATAAAAGATCTGTATAGAAAATTAGCGAACTTCTTACCTTTACCTCTATTCTCAAGTGAGAAAGAGGTATTTTGTTTTCCGGGTGTTACAGCTTGGTATATAACTTATACAGATGAAGAGTATGACTACATTGATGCAAAATGTGAAGGCGAGAAAAACGGCACTTTTTTAGGTGAAAATTTCAAAGTAGTAGAAGCCGAAATTACCGGCACAGAGAATTTTTACGTTGAAGATAGAATTGAATTACACAAAGAGCTTATAAGCTATCTTGAGCAGGGTATCACATTAGAGAATGCAATAGTAATGCTTCAACCCTCTGCAGCAAAAATAAAAGCGAAGTATAAAACAAAGGAATTAACACAATGGCTAAAGGAATTGCGTGGGTAAAATTAAAAGCTGAGTATTTACAGGGAGTTACCCCAAAGGAATTAGGCGAAAAATATGGTTTAACCGCAAAACAAATTTCGGATAAAGCAAATAAAGAAAATTGGGTGGCCGAGAAGGCGAAAATTTGCGAAAAAGTCCGAGAGAACACCGAAGAAAAGATTGACCGCATTACGAGTATTGCTCTAAGGCGGTTAGAAGACGTTTTATTAAGCGATGAAGTGCGCCCAAGTGATTTAGTAAATGCAATAGGTAAAGCGTTCGATATAAGCGGTTTAAAATCGTCTAAACAGGAAATCACCGGCAGAAATGGTGCGCCATTGGTACAACAAACATATTTAACACCGGAAGAGTGTAAAGCTGCGATTAATCATATAAAGGATTTTATTAATAATGGTTAAACCTTCCGCAATTGGTACGATATTAATTGAAAGCGGTTTTAAGGTTTGGTTTTTGTATATGTTTAAGCTTATTGAAGGCAGGCCGTTTATACTTGAGCCAATCCATAATGAGTTATTCGAATATTACAATGCGATATATAAAGGCGAAAAAACACGTTGTAATATTAACATACCGCCAAGAGCCGGTAAAACAACAATGCAACAATATTTTACCGTATTTTGTTTAACGGTGAATGCTAAGAGCAATATTATATATACATCTTATTCACAGACATTATTAACAGACATTTCAAATAAAGTAGCTTCTATATTAGAGCATCCGGCATATAAGGCAATGTACCCACAACAGATAATTATTGAGGATTGTGGCACTAATCCGGTTGATGATTTTTGGCGCGATTACTTACAGGAAAATGATAAACGAAATACTTATTCAAGCCGTAAAATTACCACTTATGCAGGGGGTACGGTTTTATTTGCTTCTATCGGTTCACAAATTACCGGATATGGTTGCGGTGTAAGAGGTTCTAAAAAGTTTAGCGGTTTTCTTGCTATTGACGATGCTCAAAAGCCTGCAGATAGCAGAAGCCAAATACTAAGGGATAAAGTTATAAGATATTATGAAGAAACGCTTTTGAGCCGTCTTAATAACCCTGATACACCTATTGTTAATATTCAACAGAGATTACATATTGAGGATCTTTCCGGAGTATTAGAAGCGAAATATAATTTTGATACATTGCGAAAGCCTTTGCTTGATGATTTTGGCATATGCCAAATACCTTCACAGTACACATCAGAACGTATAAAAGAGCTACAACAAAATAACTATGTATTTTCTGCGCAGTTTCAGCAACAGCCTATTATATTAGGCGGCCAAGTTATAAAGCGTGATTATTTCAGATACTATCCGACAGCTAAAGAATATAGATATAAGCGCATATTAATTGCAGCTGATACCGCAATGAAGACGAAAGAATATAACGACTATTCTGTATTTATTGCCGGTGGCATCACGAATGAAAACAAATTACATATATTAGACTTGGTGCGTGGTAAATGGGAAGCCCCCGAGCTTGAAAAACAAGCCGTTATATTTTGGAATAAATTCAAACGCGATCAGAAAACCGGTGTAATGTGTAATGGTATGTATATAGAGGATAAAGCCTCAGGAACGGGGCTTATACAAGGCTTAAAATCAAAATATGGTATTCCGGTTTTTGGAGTTAAAGCCGATACTGATAAACTAACTAAAGTAGAAAATATATTGCCGTACATTGAAGCAGGCAATGTATTATTACCTGAAAGTGAAACATATGCTTTTAATCCTGAGTTATTGAATGAATGTGAAGCATTCTCGCGCGATATGTCGCATATACACGATGACCAAGTTGATAGTTTAGCTTATTTAGTACAGGAAGCTTTAGCAAAAACCGAAGTATCAATACTTGATTATTTTATGTAATTTCAAGAGGGTTAGTACAATATAATTATGGCAAAGAATAGAAATAAACAAAATTTATCAGCTCGTAATTCACAAACACCGCTTGAGAAACAAGCGCAAATACAAAGTGAATTGACAGCTAAAAACGCGCTAGAACAATCATTAAAATTAGCGAATTGGGATAGTTACAATTACAACCAATCTTTAAGCTCATTGAACGGTTATAATAATATTTCGCTTGAGTTGTTGAGCTTACAGCAAATATTATTGACTTACCTATACAAAACATTTGGGATTTTAGGCAAAGTTATTGATATACCGGTTGATGATGCCTATAAAGATGGTGGCTTTGATTTGGAAGCAGACAGCATCAATGAGAAAGAGCTCAAAAAGTTAGAAGACAATTTGCGCAAGTCTCAAAGCATTGATGTATTAAAGACCGCGCGCAAATGGGCTAGGCTCTTCGGCGGTGCTGCGATTGTCGTATTAGACAGTAAAAAGCTTGATACTCCGCTTGATATGAAAGGGCTTTATAACAAGCCATTTGAATTGATAGCCGTTGACAGGTGGCAGCTTCAATATTCAGAGCCTAATGTCAATATGAAGGGTGGCTCGTGGATTTTAACGCAATATGGCAAGCTTGGCACTTCAACCGTTAAGCAAATAGATCCGTCAAGGGTATTTATTTTGAACGGTAAAACCGCGCCATACTTAATTATGCAACAGGTAAACGGATGGGGAATATCTATATATGAGCAGATATTTCAGGATATGTCGCAATTCTTTAAGGCTCGTAACGTTATGTTTGAGTTGCTCGATGAAGCGAAAACCGATGTATTAAAGCTTGCCACATTGCAAACGGCTTTAACATCTGCTAACGGTGAAAACGCTTTGCGCCGTATGGTTGATATGATTGCGGCCAACAAAAACTACAAATCACAAATCACATTATCAACAGATGACGACTACGAGCAAAAGCAGATTTCATTCTCCGGCTTTGAAGGTATATTAAAAGAAATCCGTGTAATGATTGCAGGCGGTGCAAATATGCCGGTTAATAAGCTTTGGGGTGAAGGTGTAACAGGTTTCGGAAGCGGTGAAGACAGCCTTGAAAACTATAATTCACAGATACAAAACGAAATCAGAAGCGCAGACGAAGCAACTATTGATTTTATATTGAAGTTGCATTGTTATCACCTATTTGGCCGTGAAATTCCGGATTTAACCAAAACATGGAAAAATTTAAGAGTATTATCGGCTATTGATGAACAGAATATTCACGATCACATATTTGCAAATGTGATGGAGTTATTTGATAGACAGCTTATAACCCCTCAAGAAACGATGGAATATTTGAAGAAAAAGCAAATATTTATACATGAAACGAAAGCACTTAAGGGAGAGCTTGAAGATAGCGCGTTAATATCTCAACAGGATAATGAACGTACCGGGTTTAAGGATATAACAAAATAATGGCTACAGTCATTAAAAATTTTGAAACAAAAAACAGCTATATAAAGCTGATTGAAAAGGCTTTGTTTTCGTACCTTTGGGAAGGTATATACAAGCCAATGTTTGAAATTTTAAAGATTAAGCCGGTAGCTTCTAATGCTGAAAGTGTTATTATTGAAGCACTTAAAAACGGTAATATTTACTATTTAGAAGGTGGATTTAAAGCAAAGAAGAAGTTTACAAATGCGCAATCATTAGAACTCGAAAAATGGGGAGCTAAATGGGATAGTTGGCAAAAGATGTATCGCATACCATTTGATAAACTCCCTCAGAGCGTACTTGTGGCCTTGTCTGAAAATAAAATAATGACTGAAAACAAAATCAATGCTTTACGCGACTTTTTGCGAGAAGTTGAAAGCAATATGCCTTACATTATTGAAAGTATGGTTTTCGATAGCGAAGTTATAACCATTTTAGATGATGCCGGCAAGGAAATAAAAAAGACTGTTAAACATTTGAATATTATTGAGCCTGATTTAACGGAACAACAAAAACAAGAAATAGCGCGCAGTTATACGCAAAATATGCGTGATTATGTAATAAAAGACTTCCAAAATGAGCGTATTCCACAGATGCGCCAAAGGGTTTTACAGGCTACTTTGGAAGGTTACAGGCTTGATAAAGTTGAAAAGATTTTGAAACAAGAATTTGGTTTTATGGCAAGTAAAGCTAAATTCTTAGCATATAACGAAACAAATATAGCACTTGCGGAAGTAAAAAGAGCTATGTATCAGGCTATGGGCTTTGATAAATTTGTTTGGCAAACTCGCGCTGATGCAAGGGTAAGAGATTTACACCAACATTTAAACGGTACTGTATGGCGGTATGATGATCCGCCGGTTATTGATGAAAGAACAGGCCAAAAAGGTTTACCAGGTGAAACGTATAATTGCCGTTGTGTGGCCTTACCTTATAGC
>JAEIGA010008144.1_pt1 | contig 15891 bp, 20 predicted proteins | sample 9270691 | NCBI WGS metagenome assembly JAEIGA01 (sample SAMN17057246, study PRJNA624740) | gut metagenome | biome: biome; isolation source: fecal sample | host: Bos grunniens | place: China: Xizang | collected 2019
CAGATTATAGGGTTATTTGCTTTAAGGCAGAGTTAATGCAACCCCTATGGATAAGGCAGATTCAATGCAACCAGGCAGAATGACAAAGTAAATGCGACTCCCCGCTTCGCGGGCAGTCGCATTTACTTTGTCTTGTCACCATTACAAGATATCCATTCTCCAATGTTGCAATCTGCGCGGATTATTTGGTATAATATGCGCCAATCTTGTTCGGAGCGTAGCGCAGTCTGGTAGCGCGTTTGCTTCGGGAGCAAAAGGCCGTGGGTTCAAATCCCACCGCTCCGACCAATAAAAATCCCGATAAATTGCATTGCCGTGCGATTTTTGTAAAATAAGCGATTGGGTTTAGTTCCGCCTTTTCGGGTTTTAGGGCACTTTAGGGCACTTTTTTTACCCTAAAATGTTCGAGAAGGGCGAAAATGAAACGAAAGGACTGCCGTAAACCACGCGGCTCAGTGTACGACAACAACGGGTATTGGTATGTAGACGTTAAGCTTCCCGGCGAAGAAAAGCGAAGAAAACATCCGCTGTGCGCTCCAGGGTCTGATAAAGCCATGAGAAGTGACCGTCCCAAAGAAATGGCCATAGAAGCTGCACATCGCTTATGGGAAGAAGCCACGCGGCAATATCGTGTCTCGCCATCATCGCGTACAGTAGATGACATCTGCACCGCGTATCTGCGCAACGCAGAGACTTATTATCGCGGTGGTAGTGAAGTGAGCACGGTTACTTGCGCCATCAGGCCGTTTCGTGAGATGTTCGGGAATAGGCACATTGCCGAATTGGTGCATACTGATATGGTCGGCGTTCGTGATGCGATGATTCGCCAGGGGCTTTCGCGCAACACAATCAACCGTTACATGCGCATTATCGCCAACCGCCTCCTGCCGTGGGCGTTAGACGAGGGGCTAATCCGCGCAAATGTTAAAGCGGAACTCTCTCAAGTGCAACCGCTTAAGCGAGGTCGCACTGCCGCGCATGAGACGCCGCCAATCCGCCCGGTTAACGATGTCATCATCAATGCGACACTTAAGCACATGATGCCGAACACGGCCGATATGGTGCGCGTCCATCGCTTGACTGGTATGCGCCCTGAAGAACTCTGTGCTATGCGCTGGGTTGATATTGATCAGTCTATGTCTCCGTGGCTATATCGGCCGCAGCACCACAAAAACGAATGGCGCAATCTTCCGCGGGTAATTCTTATCGGGCCACGGGCAAGGGAAATCCTGTTGCGCCATCAGGTCGGCGAATATCCATTCTCGCCGATTTCGGCAGTTGCCGAGCGTATGGCGGAGTTAAGGGCGAACGCCACATCACCATCGAGATACGACCGTAAAGACCCTCACGCCGTGCGTGTGCCGCGCAATCATTGGGATACTTGCTCATATACCAAGACTATTCATGCTGCGTGTGATCGTGCAGGGATTGATCGCTGGGGCGCGAATAGGCTTCGCCACGCATTCGCTACTGAGGTTAGACGCAAGTTCGGCCTTGAGGCTTGCCGCGCCGTCCTTGGACATTCAATGGGGGCGGCAGTGACGGACCGTTATTCTTTCGAAGCCCTTGAGGATGAATGTATTGAGAAGGCCGCGCCTGCCGTTGAAGCGTTAGGGTGAAAAATAAAATCCCCGCCATCATCGGTTATGGGCGTAACCTCCGGCGGGGGTGGCCAGTAGGAGCGAAAGGAGCGCAAAGACCTCTGGCCAGAAATTGTGAAGCCGGACTTTTGGGGTCTCCACGCTTTACCGGCGGCGTGTCAATGGGACTTGCGTACGGATGTCCGCCCCTACAAGGATGGACTACGGTATTCCCGCTCCATCTGCTTGCTTTGGTTGATTGGTGTTAAGCTGTTATCAATAAGAAGCTCGCTTTTTTCGATATCCTTGCCGGATATCACTCTTTTAAGTTTACCGCCAGCGGCGACCTCGATGTACTCACCCCAGCCGATGCCGATGGCGGATGTCGAACACCAAACGATAAACCCGTTGGTGTAGCTCGTTCGCGGGCTTTGGCAGCCAGCAAGGGCGAGTAGGGGAAGTATGGCGAGAAAGTACTTCATCAGTCCGCATCCCACATTGCTTTGGCTTCTTTGAACGATGTAGCAAGACCGGCTAATTCGGCGGCCGTGAGCATGCCATCATTGGCGACGGCGATTACATCCGCGACCACATCCGTGATGGCGTTGTATTCATTGTGCCATTTGGTAGGCACATAGACGCGAAGCTTCAAAAGCCAATCGAGAGCCCATGCGCAAGTCTCGCGCACTTTAGTAACTTTTTCGGAAACACCATCTTTTGCGAGATAGGTGTTGAGAAACCCAAGAAGGTAATCGAGAGCCGATTCCCAGCCGCCGAAAAGAAACTTGGTGCCAAGAGTGAGTTTATTCCAAAGATTCATTTTTGTTGTTCCTTTCTACTTATGGTTTAACGGTCAAATTTTTTGCCGCGTCTGTCACGTGATGGAAGCCACGCTCGCCGATCGCACCGTAAATAACCGTTAAGAGTAGTAAGCCACTAAAGATGCAGGAGAGCCAAAAGAGCCGCTGCACTGCGTTAAAGAGCGTCTTGATCTGTTCGCCGCTTACCGCCTGATGACGCGCATAGTCTTTTTCAAGTGCTTCTACGCGCTCTTCAAGCTTTTCGAAATGAACCTTGTCGCACATGGTTAATTGTCCTCCGCCCGGCGCATAAATGCTTTAACCTCTGCCTCGGTAGCGATGCCACGCGTGATAACGGTGTTAGTGGCAGAGACATAAGCTGGGTAATCCGAAGTGATAAACTGGCAAGCGTTCCATTCATCTTCAAGATCCATCGCCTGAATGGCCGCTTTGACATCAGCCCATTTGCCAGCCGCCTTCGCCGCGACAATGAGCTTAAGCTTTGAATACTTAACAGGGCGGTCGATAACTCTGTTAATAACTGCGATAACGTTTGTCGTTGCCCAGAATTTTTTGCCCTTGCGATAATGCGTAATAACCTTGCCGGGAATGGTTTCAGTGTCTTGCGCGACGATGCGCGTCCGCTCTTTAATGTATCGCGTTGCGATATCGTTTGCGGCGGCGATAGACATTATCGCAGTCATCGAGAGAAGGAGCGCAAGCCCCATGGTCACTTTGTTTTTATTCATTTTCGCTAACCTCCTTTGTTTGTTTTAAGTTTATGCCGTTTCTAAAGTTGTAAATTTCGCCCGTGAGCGCGTTTGTCCAAACACCTGTGTATGTAGGCTCACCGTCGACTGTAACGAGCGCAGAGCCGAAATCAAAGCCTTTGGCGCCGCCGATGGTTTCGTGCCATCTACTGTTGATAAGTTTACCCCTTAATGCCGTTGGCCGTATGAAGGTGCAGCGGTGAGTGTAAGAGTCTTTTTCCCACTTATCCCAGACGCATTCGACGGTCGCCGTGACATTGAGGTAGGTGTATTCTATATGCCTATTCGGCGCGATTGTAAGGAGTTGAGAATACTTTACGATTTGCCAATCAGTAACGCCGTCCGAGCCTTCAGAAATAACCTCGCCTGTAAGGTTTAAAGGGGTTCGCTGGCGCGGCACATATAGCGCGATATGCTCCGCGTGAGACGGTATTTGATTAGTGACATCCCAAAGCGATTGAAGGGCGTTGGTGACGCCGCCTGCAGTCGCTCTGGCAATCTCCTGCAGATTGGTTGCAAGAGCCATTTGTGCCGCAGCGTCAGCGTGAGATACGACAGTTCCCGAGCGGTCTATCACTTTGCCATTTCCGCCATCGAGCAACGCTTGGCGCGATAGGCCTAACTCCATAACTTCATCAGACGTGATAACGAGATTTGTCGCCGCCTTTTCATCTTCAGCAATCGGCGCGATCGTTGCAAGGATAATGGCAAGTAATGTAATCATTTTGAAATCGCCCCCTTATTTACGCGGATGCGAAGTCTCACATCACGATTGCGCCAAAAGCCGTCGGCGTGAAAGTCGGTTTCTTTTGTGCGACCCGCTTCCCGCCATTGCGACCAGCCCGTGCGAGAAGGTATTTGCCGTTCTTGATATTCAACGATAAATTCATCTTCGCCTAGGGTGATTCTATCGTCTTCAACCTCCCAACCGATATTCATGCCGCCTGTTATCGGAGCTGAGAAGGTAGTAAGCTTAATGCCTTTTTCAACGACGGTAGGCGGTGATGGCGGTTTACTCCCGGCGAAGATAGTCATCAGTACGGCGAGGATTATCCAGCCCCAGCCGCAAGCTCGCATACGCTCTTTAATGGTTTTTATCATCGCTTAATCTCCATCAATAAGCCGCCCTTAAATCCAAGCGTATCTGGGCCAGCAACGACATCAACTGTAAGACCGCCTGTTATGCCGCCCTTGATGTCAAACGTCATACCCTCGCCATCTGCCGCATCTGCGTCAAGATAGACGATGAAGAAGCCCTGAGAGGCAACCGGCAACCAGAACTTGACTGAGTACATGTAGTTATAAACCGTGCCGTCTTTATCCTCGTAAGTCGTTGCGAGATTCGTTTTCTCAATCGTCGTATCGAGAGCCTTCATCGCGTCTTTGCCGCCCGCGATGGTAGAGGAGTGTTTTATGCCCGGCGGCACGGCACTTGCGTCTGAGGTTGTCGCATAGACGAGTTCGTGTTGCACATTACCTTTGCCGTCCGTTGCGATATTCAGCGTGCATGATGTGATGATGCACTTTGTGTCAGGCGGCAATGCGACCATCACGCCGAGGGAATCAGTAAAGCCGCGCCGATAAACGACAAATTCATTTTCGGTAATCGCCTGCACGGTTGACGCTACAAGGTTAGTACCTTGACGCGCCGCCTTTTCTGCCGCCGTTGCCGCCGCTTGCGCAATGGCGATTTCCGTTTTATTCGCAGCCATGTCGCTAACAGACGCGATTACCTCTGGCGCATTATTCTTTCCGTCTTGATCCACAAACACAACCTTGTTTGAGACGGTTACAGCCGCTGCGAAAATCAAAATTGGAAGTGTCATTTGAAAACCTCCATTACTGCTTCAAAGCCATAATGCCACCACATCGCACACCATATACCAATTAGAGGCGAATATAATAAAAACGCGGCAAGTAAAAACATTTTTAGTATATCAAGTAATTCCAATAAAAACTGCTTCATCATTTATTTAACCTCCGTGATATTTGCGTTAGTGACGGCGATATAGTATAGATTTCCATCATACATTGTCTGCTTCCAAGTGATACCAAGTTTTTCATCGTAGACGAGGCCTTGAACATTGCGCACAACATTGGTGACTACCTGAGGGATGTTGTTTGTCGCTCTCTCAATGTCGCTTCGCATAGCGAATGTTTCGTCTTTCTCAATTTCTGGGAAGTACATATGGTAAAAGGAAATAGTGTCTGATATTCCTTCTTTCCGAAAATAGCGGTCACCTACGGCCATACCACCCGCATAGAAATAAGTGTATTCGCTGGGATTTCCACTGTACACATCTCTACTGTATGCGTATAAATACTGAGGGGCAATCGAAAGAAAGGAATCTTGCCATTCGGTGCTCTGGCGAATATGAACTCCATATTCATCGGTTGACGCCTTCCAGTATTCGCCTGCTATGGGCATTACTTCGTCGCTCTTCGCCAACCCCTCAAAGCTTACATTCGTGACAATTGGATCGGTGTTGTGTATTTTCCCTTTGGGTGCGGTGGTAACAGTCGCGGCAAGGATAATTGCAAGTAACATATTCATTTTTAGTCCTCGACTTTCCCGCCAAGGCGACGGATAATTTCGTTTAGTTTTGATTGGACGTCGTTATCGGTGAAGCGTTCCGGCAAGCCCTCAATGCCGAAAAGGCCACATCTTATGTCTACGCCGATAGGCTCGCCTTCAAAAACTTCATCGGCCGTGTCGGTGACTGCAATTTTAACCTTTGTGTTCGTTAGGGTAACGAAGCGATCGCCCTGTCTGATAGAGATCTTAACAGGCCACACGCCAAGAATCATCGGTGCGGTTTCTTCGCGCGAGAATGTGAATGAGATAATGTCGCCGTTTGTTACATTCTCGAAAACTCTCTTGGCGCCCTGATAATTAACCTCTACGCTTGCGTTTGAATAATCAAAACCATCGGCAAGCGCGAGTTTAATTAACGGCGAATCGTCACCTTTGAAGATTTTTATCATGGCAGTCCTCCTCTAATTATGGAGGACGGGTCTAAATTATTTGAGCGGCATTAAAATAATTGGGGACGCTTCGCTTTCATCTTCATGTTCTTCAGGTGTTGTGGCCGTCGTTGTTGGACGTGGGGCGTTTAAGGTCGTTGCGCTTGGTTCCATTGCGATAGAGCCTATCTTTACACCGCCTTGATAGACAACTAAAACGCCATCCTCTAATTTAATATTCGCACGGCTTGAAAAACTCTTTTGCCAGCCAAGCCCAGAATCTTTCCATCCGGCATCTTTGCGTCCATCATCGCGCACGGCCGGGCAATCGATACTTGTGGCGACATATTCGGCATTAAGCAATGTATTCGTCCAACTTGTCGCGTATACGTTTTGTGTGCTGATAGACAATGCTTCATTATCGCCAATGGCAAAATAGCAGTTGGTAGTAGCTGCACCAAAAAAACGCTTATGGGTGCGGTTGTCTAATGTTACATCGTAGATGATTGTACAATCCTCGAATATTGGTTTAGCCTTTGCATCAAATTCTTTTTCGTCCTTGAAAGGGGGAAGTAAAAATAAGGTGGATCTAAATTCGCCAGCGTGAAAAAATCTATAGATTCCTATCATTCCATCGCTGCGCGGAATATTTTCTACATCCGTAATTGAGACTTTGCAATTATACATACCGCAACCAGCAAACAATGCGTCTGCATTGGAGCTAATACCGGTATAGCACCACTTATTAGCAGTAATTGATGTATTTTCAAAGGAACATGAATTAAATCCGGAGAAAGTAAAGAAACATCTTAAAATGTCATTTTCAATGGCGCAATCAATGAACGCGACGCAACTGGCAATCGGTGCTATGGTTTTTGATGTTCCGCTATTGATATTTTTTTTCCATCCGCCGAGATTCTTGATGGTAAAACCGCGAAATGTCTGCGGCCCCGACTCAAACGCCAAGGTATGGTGAAAGCCATCATTAAACCCATCTTCATTTTCGTAAACGCCGACGATGGAAGTTTTTTCTTTGCCCTCTATTGCAACAAATTCAAGTCGGTTTGTCGTTGCTATGAGATAAGGGACATCTCCTGCAGGATCATCGTTACTTGGCGGCAAGTAAGAGCCGGGCAATACACCAATGCGCATACCGTCTGTCGCCGTCGCATAAACGCCGCCAATCGTTTTCTTCGCTTTGTATGGAGAGTGGCCATGGTTGGCATCATCGCCATTTTCCGAAAGATACATATCATATTGTGCATCGCCCACGCCACCTATAAATGCGCCCTCATATACAATCGGCGCATTGATGTGTAGCTCTCCGTTAATGTAATAAAAGGGGGTTTTTGTTATGTCTCTTTCTTTATTCGGGTTAATACAAAAAGCTTCCAATGGTTTCGATATCCATAATTGCTTGCCGTTAATCGATGTGGTGTCGCGGTTGTAGCTTTCGCCAAACATTTCATATTGGCCAATCGCTACGGTCCCGTCGACATGTTCGGTGCCAGATAGCGCGCCTTTCCCTATGGCGATAACATTATTATTTGATTTCATCATTAAGCCGACAGCATCTCCGATGACAATGCTATCAGTAATATTTTCGGCGCGAGATAATGCGTTATCCCCTATCGCAACCGTTCGCTCTGTATGTTTTGCGCCATTCAAAACGTGCGAGCCAAGATGCACCGTCGCAAAAAGTGTTGAGCCGGTGTAAAGAACAGTTAAGTAAATCAGATTTTTCATGTTGTCTCCTTTTTTAGTGCCACTTGATACCAATATTGCCAGATTCTTCATCTTTTACGGTCTCCCCCATATAGTCGAGTTCGCCATATACAAGATGTTCTTTGGGCTTTACCATAACATGGTCGACAAAATATAAAAATTGCGTTACGGTTAGAGTGCTTACAATATCGTATGGATAATGAATCGTAGTCATAAAGGCGACGTCCATTTGTTGATTTTTTGCTATTCTTGTGTATGTGCCGAGCCATGAATTGGCAAGCTCCGCGACAAAATTAAATGTCATTCCTAAACCTAAATCCTCTCCTATAGCATAGCTTGTAGAATTGGTCACGTGTAAGCCGAAAGAGTTGTTGTGGGAACTTGTACATTTGGCTGTTGAATCATGCCAACACCAAGGCACATCAGATGGCTCATACCCCAAAACATCTTTGATTCTTGCCCTGTGGTGTTCCGGAATGTCTTCTGTAATGTTTCTGTTGCAAGAAGTACAGCTTTTGCCGGTAGAGTTATCAGGATCATCTGGGAATATTCCCGGCGAAGATTCTGTGTGATTTTCATCAGTGTTTGACAGGTTGTTTTTGTAACTCTTATATCTACATCTATGGGTAGGAGGTGTCTTTTCGCCATAGCCACAGACAACACACTTTCCATTTTCAAAAATATGCTTCTCTAACTCTCCCTCGCCACAAAAACACCGGTGATGGGTGTCGGCTTTCTCGAAGTCTTCGTCTTCTTCCGTGAGGGCATATCCATACATATGCTCGTCTTTGTCGGCACCTTTTGATTGTCCGCAACGAGAGCAGTAAAAATTAACCATTAAGCCGCATTGTAAGCCCTCATACTGATGGCAGTAACTTTTGCACTTATCGCACCAGCATGTTTCTTCGTCAATGTCGTGAGGCTCTTCTATCCAGCCGACAAAAGTACATCCGCTTGCAGAGCATGCAGCGTATTTTTTGTGGGAGTGTTCATTGACATATTGATACACCTGCTCTACGCCATCCGGGAGGGGGGTGGATTCATCCGTCTTATGATCCCTTAACACTTTTTTTGAGCCGCCACAATCGCGCTCACATCTGAGGTCGGCATAATGGTGCAGACCATCGTTTGTGTCCAACCAAACGGTATTGTCGCTATCTAAGCTTTCCTCTGAAGGGAATTGGTGCTTCATTGTTTTTTTGTTGTGGAAAAATTCGCAATCACAGTCGCAATATAAATCATCGACATCTGGGAAATCAACATCATGCCAGCCGCGATGGAAAGTTTCATCGTCTAAGTCGCAATGTTTGTTGCAGACCTCCTTTTTTTCGCCTGTCGGATATGGAACGCCGTCTTTGTCGTCTTCATATTCCGATAAGTGATTAGAGCATCTTGCGCATTCTCCCTCGCCTACAAAGTCAAAAGTGTAATTGTGTTCCCGTTGCACCTTGCAGATAATGCACTTGCAGTCAGCTCCCCAAATATGATCTCCTCTGTCGCAATATTTGTGGATGTCCTTTTCTCTGAAAGAGGGGAACGGGTAAGGCCTTACAATCTCTACACCATTGAGATTTTGCAATGTCTTAAGGTTGTTAATTCTTTTCTCGCGTGTGTATGTGCCAAAATCGGGATCGTCAAACTGGACTAAAACTTTTAAAGGGAATGGGTCATTCGGATAACTTTGAAACCACCTCATGGGGTCTTGCCATTCCGTTGGCGACGGCGATATTTTAGGATCTGCTATGTGCGTATCTTTCGTGATGTCGCTACTTGCAAACGCAAAAGAATCAATATATGTGTCGATAACCGGATATGGCAAAAGTTCAAGCCCAGATATGTATGTTTGAGTTATATCAGCGGCAAAGGCGCGAGGAAAAAACAAGTCAAGTATGGAAGGGGTGTTTTTAAACAAAACAACATCTTTCTTTGCGGCAAAAGAGAGATATCTTCGCGGTATCTTTTCTGCATCCGGCATCCATACTGATGTCCCTTCATTGCTGTGGGGAGCTGTTGCGGCGTTGAAAGAAAAGTCAGAAAGGAATGCGCCTTTGATTTTGTACAAATAAACTTCTTGCCGCTCCACCTCGCCAGATATAGACGTGTATTCGATTTTATCCGTAACACTGAGGATGTCTTTCGCACTGGTGATTTCGTCTGAAGTAACTTCGCGGCGATATCTCATTGCTTGATGGGTATATGCTACAGAGTATGTTTTATACTCGCCTTGAGGGTCAGTTTTTGTTTGTGTAAGCGCGAGAGCAAAAAACGCATATCCCGCATCAATTGTCTCGCCGTCTTTTGCCGTGTAGGTGTGGCGCGAGGATGTATTTACGAGAGTGGGGCGAGTTTCGCTTGGAATTTCGGGGATTGTATGAAAATAATCGATACACCCGAGATTACCGCCTTTGAGCTTTGGATTTGTCGAGGAAAGTATTATGGCTCCCGGCTTGTTGCCGTATTCTTCGATAAGCTTTACCGTGAGATCTTGCCGAACGTTGGTAATAACACCGTCTATTACCTTTTTCTCGTAGATCCAAGCGTTTGTGCCGTCAGCATGAATTTCATCATCATTCATTATCTGCGCGGCGTTTCCCGCAATAAATTCGCGCACCCATTTGCGGTTAGCAACGGCCGTGTCGTCTTTTGCCGCGAAAAGAGCGAACGAGAGAAATGCGGATGCAAAGAATATTAACCTTTTAATCATTTCGTCACCCCCTTAGGAGATACAATCATGTAAGGCACACCGTCCGCGTCTAATTCGGCGGTAAGCTTATAATAAAGACCGTTTGAGCCACGAACATAAGTGTCTTCAGGAATAATCGGCGCGTTTTCGGGATCGACATTTAAGATGGAGGGAATAATCCTCAATTTTCCGCCGCCAAGATAACAGCTATCGCCTTCAGGAGTGCGAGCGGTTATGTGGTAATTTGCAACGCCTTCATCGAGAAAGTAAAAGCCGTTAGCGTAGCAATGCCATTCCCCACCGCTTCGCTTTTGGCATATAACGACGTTTGTCGACGCGTCAGATGCCTTACCGAAATGCACTTGCACATTATCAAGGTCGTTTTCTACGCCCGTTATCGTGAGGCGGCAAACAGAGCCACGTCCGACAGTAATATCGGGCATGAGGCGGTATCGATTATCAATTCTTAATGTTCTCATAGTCATTCCTTTGCGTTAGATTGTTTTAGATGTCACCTAAATAACCTTCGTAATTTACGGAAGTGTAAACGCCTTGCTCTTCGCTCACTTCGTAAAGTGCGCCGTGTTCGTCGAATGAAGCCCATCGCCAGAAATGATAATCACAGTCGGCAGAACGCACAGTGCGAGAAACGATTTGCATCTTTACTCCATTAACGGCAGATAAGCGCGTCCATTTAGTCTTATCTAACTGAAATGCTTTAGGCAAACCCACCAAGTGTTCTTGGGAATCTCCGCCCGCGTTTTTTTTTCCTATAATGTTTGAGCCTACGTTCTTTTTAAACCACCTCGAAAGACCATCTTCATCAATGCCGATGACAACAGATCCGCCTTTTTTCAAAATCTTGATTCCAAGCCCCTGCGAAAGGTTATAGGCGAATCTCGCGCAAGCGTTAAGCATTGCAAGCGCGGCTTTTGAGAAGATGTTTTTTACAGGAGAAGATAATTCATTCATATTTTGTAATCTCCCGCTCCAAAGTTTTCAACGCCGACAACGCCGTAAGAATCCGTTGCTCTCACGCCGTTTACATAAAGAACCTTGATCGTGACAGTCTTTGTGACTCGCCACATACCAACTTCGTTAATGCGATGTCCTTCAACAACTACCGTTTTTGCGTAAAAAGACCCTTCAGTCGCAACCGAGCCATCACCGTCTGGAATGCTCCAGCCTTTGGTGACGACAGTCGAACCAAATGCGGGTAAGTTGCCTGCGTGATATCCGCGCCCCTCGACGATAAGAGTTTTCGTATGTAAGTCGCCGACGAAATGGTGATAATACCAACTGGTGACATTGCCGTTTTCATCGGTAATGCGCGGCGTTTTTATGGTGATATCAAACGCCTGCTGCGGCTCTGATGCGCCTTCTTTAGTTTTAAAACTGATGGGAGTTGCACTTGTTATAGCCATACCTTAACCCTCCGTGCAAATTGTGTTCTGAATCGCTTCGAGCGCGGCGGCGGAGCGTGCGCACTCTTCTGCCGTCTGCTTTGCGTATTCCTTAGCGGCGGCTTCTTCTTCACGTGCAATAGCGACGCGGCGAACGGCTTCTTCATCGAGCGACAACGCACCCATCTTGCCCGAGCCGTAAGCGGCGGCTGTGCGCCAGTCGCGGCGGAAGCGAAGCTTCTCAAAGTCTTTCTCAAACTGCTTTTGCGCGGCCGCTTCCGCACGTTCCTCTTCAAGCTGTTGGGCAAGGGAATCTTTATCACGATACCATCCCCACGCCTGCCGGGACTTCTCTTGCGCGGCAGATAGACGGTCTTGAGCCATCTGCGCTTCAGTTCGTGCGGCCATTTCCTCTGCTATCAGTTTCTTACGCTGTGCGGCAATTTTCTTTTCGAGTTTTTCTCTTTCTTCTTTTTCAGCATCCGCGGCGGCCTTCGCCGCATCCTTCGCCGCTTTTTTCTTGGCTTCCGCTTCAGCTTTGGCATTTTTCTTCGCGTCGGCATCATTCATCAAGTCTTTGAGAGACTTCTTTTCTTTTTTCTTCTCGGCAGGTTCGGTAGGACTTGATTTTTTTTGCGATCGCTTTTCCTTTGATTTTTCCCGGATCGCCTTTTCGTGTTTTTCCTCCCCGATTTTGGCGTCACGCTCGGACGCAAGAAAGTTCTCGACCGCTTCGCCGCCGATCCAGCCTTTCTCCATCATTTTTCGCGCATAGTGTCCTTTTGCCAACTCTTCGACAGAGGCCTTTTTGTATGCCTTGCCAGCGTCAGAAAGCGAGCCGCCGCCGGCAAGGGTGCCAACTGCAGCAGATACACCTTGAAAAACTGACGTCACGCCTCGGTATGCGTCACTCAAACCGAGTTTCTTCCATACAAAATCGATTGCTCCGCCGCACACATCGGCGAAATCTCGGAAATAACTTATTACGCTTTCAATCGCGGATTTTACTTTGTCCGCCCATACTGCAATCGTTCCGTCTTCTGTGAGTTGCTGAATCTTTCCCGAAAGCGAACCTATTCCGTCTTTCGCCGCGTCGCTGAACGCTTCACCGAAAGTGCGTACCGCTTCCGTCCAATTGTCCTGGAGCGTGGAGACCATGCCTTCGCCGGTCTTTGCCGCCTCGCCCATTGCGTTGTTGAATAAGCCGCCCTCGCTGGTGGCAATGCGCATCGCTTCGGCGACCATCTCAAAGGAGATTTGCCCCTCGCTCATCATGTCTTTGAGTTCCGACATGGATTTCCCGGTCTGCTGCGAAATGATCGTCAAGGGGTTAAAGCCCTGATTGATCATCTGAAGTAAGTCTTGCCCCATGAGTTTCCCGGCAGACTTTACCTGTGCGAAAACGAGAGAAAGCCCCTGGAACTTTTGTGCGTCGCCCATGGCGATGTCGCCCAGCATCTTCATCGCGGGCATTACTTCATCTACCGACGCGCCGAATGAGAGAAGAAGTTTTGACGATTTAGCAAGATCCTCAAATGTGAGCGGGGTGGACGCAGCGAACGAGCGCAAATCCGCCATGTGCTCTTTCGCTTTATCAATCGAGCCGAGCAAAACTTTAAAGTCGCTTGTCGCTTTCTCAAACTTGAACGCCTCGCCGATAGCCTTCGCGAAAACGGATGCGAACTTCTGCACCGCGCCCATCGCCATCGATAGACCGCTTTGAATGTTTGTGAGGTTGCGGCCGATTCCCGCGGCAAGCGATTTTATCCGCCCCATCGCAGACTTAATGCCTGCGCCGGTTGCGTCTTTCGCCCGGATAATATACTCAATTGCTTTCTTCATTTCGCTCTTTCAGTCTTTCCCCGATTTTCGCGCATATCCGCGCAAGGTTGGCTACCGCTTCGTCAAGTTCCATCTGCGCATTCGCTTTTTCGCCGACAAATACCGCTTTGGCAAGCGCGGAGAGTTCCCGGTAGGATTTCATCATCGAAACGAGCGAACGCCCCCAGAGCCATTGATCGACGCTTATGCCGCTTGAGACTTCAAGCCGTGCGACAAGGGCGGCAAAATCGACGTCCTCCTGCTCATCATGTTTCGTCACTTTCGGCTTTACATGATACGGGTCAACGCCATAAGCGCGATCGATGGCGGCGTTAAGCTCTCCGACATGGCAGCCGAAAGAAAGGGCTGTTTTAAGGATCGCCGCACGCGCCCGCCATTTCGTATCGAGGGAGAGAAACGCGCCCTCATTGCGCCCGTTTACGAGCGCATACGCTTGCGCCCAGCGGTACATCGTCGAGGTCGGTTTCCACCACTTCGACGCATATTCCGTAAGCCACACCGCCGCGCCTGCCGTAAGCGGCCACATCCAAACACCCTTGCAGACGTGGATGGGCAGCTCCATGAGTTCGGCATTGATTTCCGAGAAGGGGTTATCAACGCGCTTGCAGGCGAAAACTAACGCCTCCAGCTCGTCGGCGGTCAAGTCGGCCGCCGTTGCGCCGTAGCGGTCATGCAAGTCGGCGAGGACGCTCTGGAGGCGGCGGCTCATCAGTTCTCTGCGCCAACAGGAGTGGCTTCTGTATCAAAACCGATGTGACGGGTAAGCGTGACGCTCGTCGTGTGGGCGCCCGTGTTGGTGCGCGTCTTGCCTTCCGTATCGGGAAGCAGCCAAGAATCCCCGATACCGAGGTCGGCAATGTCGACTTCGCCGGTAAAGTCGAGCGTGATCGTCTCTGTGCCGTCGTGATTCTGCCCGGCAAGATGTCCGCCTTCGCCGTCCATTTCGTCAATGTGGTTAATGGCAAGCAAATAGGTAAGAGAGCGCATACCCACACCTTCAGGGCAGGTAAAGACCGTTTCGCCGTCCGTATCTTTGAGCGTGGACGGAACGCCGATCGCGCGGGGCGGCAATACAACGCCAGGCGTGTAAACGCGGCATTCGTCGTGTCCTTCAGGTGTACCATCGAGCGCGGCGTGTGCGTGGGCGGCGACGGCGAGAGCGGGGAAGTCGGTCTGTGTATAGCTGACTTCGACGGAATCGACATGCTTGCCGTTCTTGATTGAGCCGGGTGCGGGAATTACGAGCGCATCGCCCGTTACCTTCTTGCCTTTGTAGTTCATCGAATAGGCAACTTGCGCACCGTACTGAACGCTCTGGAGTTCGTCGCCGTTCGCTTTGAGTTCCTGCGCCCGCTGGCGCGTGACATTGGGGTTAGAACCCTCTTGAATCTCCCAGTCGGCGAGTTCGCCGATGACAGAATCGGGGTTGAAGAATATTACTTTACTTGCCATTGGCTTGCCTTTCTTTAATGTTTGAGTGTTAGAAACAGATGGATGATTCCTTATTTTCATTCGAACATTCGATCATTCGAACATTCGAACATTCGAACATTTCTCCTTCTTCTACTTATGGCGTTTAAGTCAAAAATACGACGTCGAAGGTGACAGTCACCGTCCATGCGGCGAGTTTCTTCTGGTCAGTTGAAATCTCAAGCTCTACCGTCTTGATTGCCGATGGGTTCGCCGCTTCCGCCGAAAGACGCAGCTGAATGACGTTGCCGCGCTCTAAAAGGCCGTCCGGATCGTGGTCGGCATCGATAGGCATAAAGTGGCGACAACGCATGATAAGCCGCTGGAGTTCTGCACGATCACGGCTGTAAAGGTCAAGCTGTGCGCGGAAATGGGCGCAAGGGGATTGGAAGGTGTTTAAGTCGCCCGTGTAGCTTTGGCCGATATCGAATACGGCGCATTCGGCGTTTCCCGGATTCATGCCAAGAAAAAGGGCATGGTCGGGAATACCGAGTTTTTCGGCGATATACCCGGCGCAGACTTCTTCTGCGAGTGTGAGGGATTCTTCGTATGAGCATTTTTTCATTTTGGGAGTGCCTTTCTTAATTCTGATTTGAATACATCAAGAAACTTATCCTGATTGTCACGGATGGCGCGTTCGACAAACTTATCATC
>JAEIGA010008145.1_pt1 | contig 15890 bp, 11 predicted proteins | sample 9270691 | NCBI WGS metagenome assembly JAEIGA01 (sample SAMN17057246, study PRJNA624740) | gut metagenome | biome: biome; isolation source: fecal sample | host: Bos grunniens | place: China: Xizang | collected 2019
CCTACAAGTGGAACTACTATCCAAGGAAGTAATAAACCTAAAATACCAACAGCAACTCTTAATCTAATTGTATCTATTTTTTGCATATGTAATCTCCTTTCTGAGTGTCATCGTATAATTTAGCAGATAAATTTAATAAAAATAAGACCCTTCCTTTTGGAAGAGCCTTTTTAATTATTTACTTTCTATTTGCTTAATAAAAGCATTTCCAGACTTTGTTGCCTGTCCTTCAAACCAAGCTTTGTCATAAGGTTCAAGCTTAATTTCAGGATTTTTCTTTTTCTTAAGCTCTCTTGTCCAGAATCTAATTGCTGAAGGAATAGATACACAAGTTACTGCAAATGGACCAAGATAAATATTTTGAATAGCATGTCCGTGTTCATGTTTCTTAGTGGATTTTGACTTACCAATAAAGAAAATTCCCATTTCCATACCCCAGCCAGTATCAAGTTCAAAGCACCAACACCAACCAAATTTCTTAGGTCTATGTCCTCTACATACTAGTATAAGAGCAACAACGCAACCAAATAAAGTCATTGGAAGTGACCAAGTAAAATGAATAAGATACCATAGCCATTCATGCTTTACATTAGGAAGAACTTTAACTTTCTTCTTTTCATAAAGATATTTCATTAAGAAATAAACTGGAATAGATATAATAATATAAGCAGCCAAAATGCCTAAAATAATCCAAAGAGCAGTCATTATTTAGCTCCTTGTGTTTTAATTTTTGGGGTGTTTTCTTTTTCACACTGTGGGCAAGTTACTACTTTGTCACCATTTTCTTTAGTTATAATATCTGTTTTATCAAAAGCAAATACACAACCGCAGTCTGCACAAGTTATTAAGTTATACTTACCATTAGTAATAATTCTCTTGCTCATTGGTTACTCCTTATCTTCTGCCACTTGTTTTGCAGCAAATTCAGCTACTTTATCAAATACTTTTTGAACAACTTTTTCTACTAGTGCTTTTGGAATAAATGGTTTTGCTACAGCTGGAATAACCCCCATAACAATACTTACAGCTTCATCAAATTTTTCTTTACCTACTGCATCCATTTCTTCAGCTTTGTTGATAGCGTCAAGAGCTGAATCTTCAATTTTCTTTCTAATATGGAAGTAGTAAGCAACGATTGCACCAGCAAGACCGCAAAGGGTCATTACTATAGAAATAATTGTTGTAATAACTGTTTCGTTCATATTAAAAGTCTCCCTTCAAATTTATTATAAATTACTAATTAAAGATCGTCGTCGTCCACAAAGAGGTCTTTTCTAATATCTTCAAGAAAAGTACTATTCATCATACATTGGTTATAACGCTTATTTATAACTTTCATTGCACGGTCAGTCTCACCATTTGTTCTATTGTGAGCAGCATTAAACTTTTCGTATTCGTCATGTACATTAAATACACGTTTATACTCTTCTTCTGAAGCAATATAATTAGTATCTCTTACTTTATGGGCAAAATCTATAATAATAGTTCTACAGTTTTGAATATACATTTCTTCTGTAAGCTTATTATTTACTTGGAAAACTGACTCAAGAGCTCTAAGTTCATCAACTGCTGAATCATATTTCTCAGCCTTCTCGTTTACCCAGTCCATCCACTCATTTCTTTTTTTAATATTCTCTGGACTATAATGGCCTTTAATTTCTTTTAAGAAGTCAGACAAGTCTTGTTTTTGCTGTTTTCTTTCCTTCCACCATTTATAAATATTAAGGAAGCTTGTAACAGTCTTGCCACCCTTATCCATTAAAAAATAAATAAAGTTAAGTATTGCAACAAATACAAGTATTCCGGTTACAATACCAGCAGGAACTCCCCAGCTCTTTAAAAATTCTACAAATTCCATCTTATTTTTGAAGTAAAAACCCCATAAACCTCTTTCTTGTGTACTCAATATAAACTAAATCGGAAGGCAAACTATATACATTTACCTTCCGACTCTCGTCTATTTAATTTAGCTAATTATTAATCTAGTAAATTAATAATTATCCGACACGCTTCCAAATATAACAAGTTACATATGGTGGAACGTTTGATATAGCAGGATCTATAGCAACAGAAGCTGTATTATTTGCATAATTTACTGCAGAATCTGTTTTTTTGTCTATAAAGTTTATCGGTAGTGTATGAGTATGACTTATATCATGAGAGTGCTGTGTTCCGCTTACTTTAATCGATTTTGATATATGTCCATGTTCACTTTCGTAGTTATAAGCATATCCTTGGTCATGTTCAGTTCGACCAGACGCCGTTCCGGCAACATTCCAAGCACCAGTCCAGAAAAAGCTCACACCATTATCACCTGCATTACCCTCTACTCCAGTGTAATTATCTGAACCTGCAGCTGAACAGTTCACAAAGTGTCCATGTCTACCCAGCCAGAAATTAATATTTTCATAGTCACCACCATACTTTTTATCACTCTCAGTACTAGACTCTTTGAAAATGGAGTTTCTTTTTGCTGCTGTTTTAGCAAGTCCTAGTATCTCCGTCTGCTGTGTGTCCATATCAATAAAGGTAGTCGCACTTGTAACTGACAAAACCTTATCAAAATTCGTTGATGCACTATCATCTGTAGATGGACTCGATGATGTAAATTCCACATTTAATTGATTTAGCCCATGACTGTGTTCTGGCAAGCTTGCTTGATACGTACCATTTTGGACATCTTCTTTGAAGTATTCATTGGATGAATCTACACCAAAAATAGTTCTACCTTTAGCATAGCGTTCCCATTGCCAATGAGTTGAAGCTAGCTCAAAAATATCATAAGGGGTTCTACTATCTGTTGTCATATAAATAGAACCTACTGGATAAAGAGTTGTTAAAAGGAGTCTTTTGAAGTCAGCATTTGGCGCTAAGTTTAATTTATCAAATGTACATGTTCCTAGAATTCTAACATTACCATCTACCATAAGATCACCTTCGACGTAGGTACGATCACTATCAAGGTATAAATCATTAGCAGATAAATCAACTATGGGCGCTTCTACATTAATCCTAGTATTACTATCAATATAAGACGTATCCGCTAACAAAAATTTATTAGCTGTGCTACCGCTTCCAGTAGCCAATAAAATACTATCAGTATCTAATACAATTCTAGCATCATCATGGTCTTGACCATATTTAGGATCATCATTTTGTGAAAAACTACGGCGAGCTATATGAGAAACTCCATAAAGGCTAGATCCGGAATATACATCTTTAATATTAGTTTCTGGGTCTATTGTTAAACTACTTGGTAAATTAATAACAGCACAATCTTTAGTAGTTCTAAATATATCAATTGCTGGAGCTGCTTCTAAGTCACTTGGGTCAGCTTGGCTATCTAATAATTTAATTTTACGACCAGCATCTAAAATTAAATTACTACTATGGCTAGCAAGTCTAATATCATTACCACTAAAAATGTTAACACCGTCAATTACTTGTCCAGTAGCTGAGGTAGCTTTATGAATAGTGAGATTATTAATGGTAGTTCCATTGGTATTTTCTTCTATAGTGCGTAAGCCTGAAATTTTTGGTTTACCACTATTACTTCCAGAATCACTACCAATCTTAAGTATGCCGTCTCCTGTATCAATACTAATTTGACGGCCCGTATGTGCTATTGTAATGTTATTATTAATAGTATCTAGTGTATTACCACCTACAACACTACCCATTTTAAATACTAATGCCCCATGGTTAATATCACTAACACCGGTAATAAGTAAACCACGGTCAGATACAATATTACCATTTACTAAGTCTCCAATAGACATAGTAGCAACAGTTCTAGCAGTTTCTCCGGCTATTTCAGTATCTTTAAAATTTAATTTACTACCTAAAATATTAATATTTCCATAAGAATTTATACCGATTGCTGAATTACGAACAATCTCTGGTGTAGAATTACCATCTGTTAAATATGGAGAATTTATTTCAAGCCAACTACCATCTTCAGCTACTTTTAAGCCTCTGTTGATAGTATAAACTCCAGATACTTCACTACCTTTTCCGACTAATTCTGAGGCATTTCTTACTCTAAAAGCACCACTTCTAATATTAGTTTCAAAATAATCTTGAGAATTTTCACTAATATTGCCTGCAGTTACTTCAAAAGCATTACGAGGTTCTTGACGAGTGCCAGCACCAACACTTAATACTGTTTGTTCACCTGGATTTATACCATTTGCTGCAGTATAAGTAGTAGTATTATAAGCACCCATAGCAACCATATTTTCTATATCTGAAATAATTCCTTCACCTTTGCCTAATACTACTGCAGATTCATTATCGTCATTACCACAACTAACTGCAGCTGCATAGTATTCACGATTACCACTATCTTCTTTTATTATTTGCATAGTAGTATAAATACTTTGTGTTTCACCTAGTGTACTCGGCGCACTATAAAAAACATCAGGGTCGAAAGAAAAGGCTATACCAGTAAATAAAAAGTCATCTTTTGTAATAACACCACCATTAAAAGCTGATCCAATTTCTATTTCCTTATCTAGATTATCATAATTAAAAGTACCACCCTCAGGAAATTGTCCTGCGTAATAATTGTTAACTTGTTGGTCTAAAAATATAGGAGCTTCAGTATTAGTGGTTCCGTAAGGTACTAATACTTGTGTATAGTCTAGCTCATTGTCGCCAATTACTTGCGCTAATGTTCTAATACTAGCATATAAATTAATTGTTGACGGGTCATCTAAGTTTAGTTTGTTGCTTTCTTTAATACCAGATAAATCTAAATTATAGATTTCAACCGCGTAACCGTTAATAAAAAATCTTATATTTGCATAAATACCTGTGTCTGTTTTATCACATGAGATAATAAAATTTTTAGGTCCGGGTCTATTTGTAATGTTATGCTCTGTGTTTAAAACAGATTCGATATTAAAAATTTGCTTGTCTTCATAAGAGAACTCTGAGACGCTTTTAGGTACTTCTATATCAGAAGTAAGCTCCGCCTGTTCGTCTGCTTGTATATCCGCATTACGCCAAGAAGCAGGATAAACTTTAATACAATTACTTTTTACATAAAACATCTCTATTGGTGCATCTGCACCTACTGGAATATACACTGGGTATAAACCAGTTTTAAAAATATTAGTACTCATAATTATTAATTAGTTCCTTTCGTTTTTGATTTATTTGCGATAGTCATAGTCCACTCTACTGCAAAAATTTTATTTTCCTCATAGTCCTCTTCTTTGAGTATAATCGGATCCCAGTCTTCAGTATCTTCTCCTGTTTGTTCATTCGTTACGGTTTTAGTTAATTTATAAAAAGCACAAAAATCAGTAATAGTACTGGCATCAAGACCATAAATTGCAATAGTATTAGCACCACTTTCACGTACGGTAGCTATAGGAAATATATAACTAAATTTTACTTGGCAAGAACCATTTAAAGTTGTTCCTACAGTTTTAATTTCAGGTGCTGCGGCTAGTGTGATAAAATTAGAGATAGATTCATATTCTGGCATAACATCTTCTAAACCTGGCTGAGGTATAGGTGAATCTGAGTTATCACGTAGCAGCTTTATTTTAAATGGACGTAAGCGTCCTGCGGAATTAAAATTACCAGCTAAACAGTTACCAATAAACCTAAATAAAGGCAACGCTCCTGAATTTTTATAATGTTTTGTACTAAGTACTACACCATTTTGTGACACAGTAACTTTAACATCTCCGCTATATGATAAAGTTACTCCATTATTATAACTCATTTTAGGTCTCCTTTACTTTTATATGTAGTTGCATTACCACGTCTCCAAACAACTGCAGAATTTATATGATTTTTAGTTAAATTGTTATCAGGAGTAATGGGATTTAGATTTTGCGCATTGTTAAAGTTAACTTTACCGGCATAATTACCTGAAAGCATTTTAAATACAGTAACATCTGCAGTAACATCTAAGTCAGTGGCAGCTAAAATTGGATCTGACATTTCGCCTCTAATAATGTCACATGTTGTACCTGCAGGGACAACATATTCAAGTAAATCATAAAATAAAGCGATATCAGCTAATTTATCTGGGATAATTATACGTAATACTGGTAAATTCTTTTTTGTTGCTAAATCATATTGCATTAAACACGCTACAGTACCTAAAATGCCTTCAGTTTTTAATATTGCTTCACCTATAAGTTGTACTGCTTGCATATTACCTTTATTACGTAATACTTCTGAAAAAACATTACATATGGCTAACAATTGATTATGTGTATAGACATGTTTAGGTTTAAATCCGAGTGTTTTAGATAATAACTCTAAGAAAGAGTCTGGACTAAAATCACTATACGGAATTCCATATGAAATAACATCCGCATTTGTTTTAACTGAATTTAAAACAATCTCATAGAGACGTCCAATAAATTGGAAGTCTCTTGATTGTTCATAATAAGTTTTTGGGGTTGCATTTTGTAGTTGTATCATATAATTATACCTCGCTTAATTATAAAGCTTTGATGCTTTAGAAAGCTTAAGTCCGACTTTTAAATGTTCAGTATCAAGCTGTGAAATTACAAATTTATTATTTATATTATTAGCATCATACCAGAATTTTGGATTACTTAAATCTTCAGCATCTGTGGTATCTAATAAATCTAAGTTTACATCAATAGCAGTAGCTGACTGCATTGGGCAATTATAATAAAAGTCATTTGTAATATCTTTATCTTTAATATCTTTTAAAGCTTGCAATTCAGCAGCTGTATATATTGAGTTTCCAGAAAGAGACTGCTGTGTTAATGAATCAGTAAATTGATAATTCAATAATTTTAAATTAATACCTAGGCTAGGAGCTGCAGAACCACTTTGACAATATTCCTTACAGAGTACTGAGTCAATACTGCTTAAAAACAGTACACTTTTTTGTTGTGAGTCAGAAAAGAACTCAAATGTACCACTATCTTTGTATACTAACATATTTAGACCTGGTCTTAAAAAGTAAACTGAATTAATATACGCATCAGCTCCAGGCTTTGGAGCCTCATCATCTCCTGAGTCATAAGCAAGTTTTTTATAACCATAAGCTAATCCGTCATCAGTCGTATACTCAGCACTGATCTCATCAGTAGACCACCAAGTAAATTCATCAAATAGACATTGGAAAGAGATTGAATTAATTAGAGTACCTTTTTCTGGCATAATGCGGTCAAATAAAGTCTCATTATTTTCATCTTTTTTATACTTGTTAAAGATTTTTACTTTAGAACATTCTGTATCTATTGAATTTGTAGCGTCTCTAAATCTAAAACCAGCACCACCAAAGTATGAGATATTGCCATATGAAGTATCTAATCTATTGCTTTCTATTAGACCTTCTGGCGGCATATAATAAACCATTAACAGATTATAGTGCTTAGGTGATGGCACTGTTGTTGGCGCTGAAACATAAGTATAAAAAGGATTATCTGGATTTTGTACCGCAGCAGCAGCTTTAGCAAATGTTTCATTATTAATTAGCGTCCAAACAGTATTAAAATTATATAAAGCAATACTCTTATTATACGGCTGTTCAGTATTAAATGAATTAACGAGTACGTGCTTAGTTATATCTGAAACCTCATTACCTGTTAACAAATCAGTAGTATCATCACCTAATTGACTTGTAACTGCTAGTAATGGGATATTAGCCAAACATTTTACTTTAAAGCTAATATTTTTGCCAAATAGTGATTCTACTGAAATTCTATTTGCGCCTGTTAGTTGACAGCTTATATTTGTTTTAATAGCAAGGTCTGCAGTGCTACCAGCTTTTTCAGGGTCTGGTTCAACAGTTATAGACTCACCCGCCGAGTCAATTAAAATAATTTTATTACCCTCATGTAATACTTGAGACCTATCAGGTCCAACATCAAGCTCTAAGAAGCTTCTAATTTCCCAAGAAATTGTGTCACCAGCTCTAGAAATAGTAATCTTAGGTAAATCATAAGAAGTACTTCCAATAGTATAACTAATAAGTTTATTTTGTGCAGCTTTAGCCTCTTTCCAAGTATTATTTATATTTGTAATACTTGTATCTAAATTTTCTACAGAATCACCTTCTGTTAGAACTACATATTGATATTCACGTAAAGTTAGACTTGTGTTATTACCAAAGCTATAGCCCTTCCAAGGAATGGCTGCAATACCATTAGTTAAAACTTCTTCAAGATTTATATTATTCGTATCAGGCTTAAATTCAAGTGTACGTGAATAAGAAGAAGTATTATTAAAAATAATTTCAGTGCCACTACCATAATAAGCCATATCAAGTTTATGCTTATCTGTATAGAATAGATATTCACCTTCACCCAAAGTATATGACTGGTTTGAATTAGCTAAGTTATTTGGGTCAACAGTTAGTGTAACAGTATCATTTAAAATCCAATATAAATATACTACTGGCTCATCTAATGTTACAGTTACAAAGTCTCGAATGTCAATTTGTTCATTAGGTCCGATACTAAACATACCATCTATATTAGTACCATGTGAAGTAAAATCAAAACCTGATACTTTACGCCAGCTTTGTCCTAACTGGTCATGCTGAGTTTTTGAGTCATAAAGTTTGGTTGAAGCATTAGGTTTAATGATAGTTCCTGGACCATAATATTTATTAACTGGTACCGAACTTACTGTACCTACAGAACTTTGTTCAGAACCACTTGTAGTGGTAGAAGGTGTGTAGTTAATACATAGGTATTCATCTTCTTTTAATATATATTCTTCATTTGGAGTTATATTATAGATTTCAGCATTTATTCCTTTACTGGTAGTAGTTGGTACATTATTACCAGTTAACCAACCATTAGCTGTTAGTTCTGCGTTTGGAGCTGTCTCTGAACTTGCAGCTGAATAGCGCCAAGGTGCTGGTGTATAATAAATACTTTTACAGTAAAAAGTTTTTCCAGTTGGCTTTGGCACATTTTCACAGAGAATATATTTTGCATATCCAATATCTATATATTCGCCTGGAACGCGACTTAGATTAGCAGGTTCTTTCCTATAAGGACGTTCTTCATTAGGCCAGTAATAAGCAGCTTTATTAGTTGGTACCCAATGTGTAGAAGTGCTACCAGTAATATAAGAATTAGCACTGCTACTGAGACTACAGTTTTCGTGTGAGCATAGATTTTTAAATATGCTTGTTATAAGTGTAAAAGTATCCTCAGTGTTATTTAATGGAGCTGTAAAGTAATGGCCACTTGGATAGCTATGGTCACTTTTAGCTGCAAGATGAAACTTAAATGAATTATTACCAATTGCCTGCTTAATCTCATTAATTAAGTCTTTACTAGTAATTTCAGTATCATTGAATACGTTTGCGTCAGGTAGAAACCAAACAATACCATAATTTGTAATTGCACTTTCTATTACTGAAGTCGCATCGTGATTTGGATCTTGCGCATTATTTTCATGTCTTGTGTGAATAAATACGCCAGATCCGGCATCGGTATTGAAATTACCTGTAAGATGCTTGTGATTTGACTCATCGTCTAGAACGTATCTTAAAAAATAATTTGCAAAAATTATAGTATCCGCAGGGGATATAGGCTGTAACCAAAGATCCCCTAAACTTAAAAATCTAGCAGGAGAGGCTTCAATTACTGGCTTATTTGTTAAATGTAAATAATAGTTAACATAAGCAGCAAATGATTCTACAGTTTTAAAGTTAGGAGCACGTAATTTAATTACTTCATTAGATAATAAAGATACTTTACCATTATTAGGTACTTTATTGCAAGAAGTTTCAATTGCTTTTATATCAACAAAAGTATTATAGCCTTCATAAGAACCTTCACCAAGCTCAGTTCTAAAATCGTTATCATAATTAAATAGTTCTATTCTACCTGCTAAAATATTTTTAAGTGCAAGTTTATTATAAAGCTTTTTAGCTAAAGCAAGGTTAGAACCACTAGTACCAATGGTTTCTGAAGCTATATCATATTCTTGTCCATTTACTGTCATAAAACGAGTATAAAGTACAGGTTCATCCAAAGTAATACTCTTAATACGTGGGTCAGCATTTTCCATACACGCTAATATAGACTCATAAGGAATTTCCTCACCAAAGTCTAATTTACGCATATTGAATTCAGAAAATAGTGCCGCCCTAATATTACTCAAAATAATAGTTTCTTCTGCTACATTTACTTTATTTTGTGTAGCCACTCTAGCATTTAGCTTTAAGTAGTTTTTAATACAAGCAATTTCGGTGCTTTCTGGCTGAATTATATTATGAGCAATAGTTTTATAGTCAGCTAATTGTGCTTTAATTAGTGGAAGATTTTTATCTGAATATGTAAAAGAACTATTATAGTCATCTTCTGAATTTATATTTTTATATACTTTAAAAGGATATAATAACAAATCAAAGTGGTCCATTGTAGGAGGTGTAACTGTTAAAGTATTATCATCACCTTCATTAGCCTTTTCAATATATACAATACCATAGTCACTAAAACTACAAAGAGTATGAGCTCTATTAATATCATCTCGAATATCAGATACTATAATGTTTGAAACCAGCTCTACATTACTATCATCAACAAGTTGGTATATTTTATTCATATAGTCACGACAAGTAACTAAAGTATCAAAAGTACCAATTGTTTTCTTAAATCCATTGTATGCTTGAGTAATAGTTTCAGGATTTCTACCATTAAGTGCAGCATTAACATTAATAACACTAAATTTTTCGCTATCTGCAAAGTCTGCCCAATCACCAAATGTAGGCTTTTCTAAGACTGTCAGTGTTCGTGCTTGTATATTGCCGGCAGCTCCACGAGTTCTAATATAAAAAATTTCTAAGCCATCTTCAATTAAAAAGTTAATATCAGATGGAAACTGTACATAAGGTCTATTTTCTCTAGAGTCAAAGCCAAAAACAAAAACTTTAGACCCTGCTGATGCTGTATTTAAGTTATCAATTTTTTTCCAAGCAGTTGTTTTATAACCATTTGAAGAATTATAAATAAAAATACCGTTTTCAGCAATAGCACGCTCAGTAAAATAATATCTATTATTTGAGTCTAAATTTGTAATAGTAATAATTTTATTATTATTAGTTTCACACTGTATACGCTGACCTTCAATACACGATACAGTTACAGATGGAATTTCATTTGTAAGCAGTACCGGACGGGTAGTTAAATAGTATAAATCTTTTTCAGATGTAGTAATAGGGGTAAAAGCTGGAATATCTAAGCCCGCAGGAGGAAGTTTTTCATCATTTTCATCACTTAAATCATAAGTATCACCCATATATCGTATAATTACATCTGTCGTTGCTGATTGGTAATACTTAATATTATAGCCAAGCATATCACAGAGTCTGCGCATAGAATCTTCCTGTGCGGCTGTTGGCATAAAAGCTTCAAGAATATTTTTATCAATATTATAATTGAGCTTATCTGCTATTGCTGTTAGTACCTTTAAAAGTACTATACCCGGGTCAGCCTCATTTGTACTACCTGGATCCCAGCGTTCAGAAATTTTACTAGCAGTATCTATAAGCTCTCCCCATATTTGATAGTAATCTTTATTTGTTGGGGATAATCTTAATGCATTTAATTCATTATTAGTTATCATTATTTTACTCCTTAATAATCTGAACTTGTTAATAAAACAGTACTATATGTATAAAGTTGATAGTCAATTTGACTTCGACCTTTGAATCGCATTATTAATTGACCTTTTTTACGGTCTTGAATAATAGTGATATCTTTTCGGTCTATTTTTAGCTGCGGAATAAAAGCAACTAATTGAGGATATATAGTATCAATAATAATATCTTTTAGTATAACATCATTCTGCTCGAATAGATATCTATTTAGAGTATTACCAAAATATGGATCACCTAGTAGTTCATTTCTGAAAGACCTTAGTGTTAGACTAATATTTTGAAGTGTAGCTTCTTTATATTCAGCAGCAGTCCATACCTCAGAGGAATTTACTCTAAACATATTAGGGTATTTTAAACTTGTCATTATTAAAACCTCCAATATATTAATATATTATACAATATTTTAAAATTTATTTCATCGTATAATTTAGCACATTATTTTAAAAATAGATTTAATAAATTTAAAGTAAAAGAGCTCAATATTATTGAGCTCTTTTTATTAATAATTATATACAATTGTTGGGATTGTCGCGTTACCCACAACATAATTTCCAGGTGCTTTTTGTCTATTTACGAATCTAACCGATACCTGTGCATCTTGTGTAGTAATAACCATATCAGGATTTGGCTTTGTGCTAATAGCGTTTTGTTCAAAAGCATTTAATATTTCAGTAATATGCTCTGTCGTAACTGTAATATTAACATCTGTCTTTAAAAATGATTTAATACTTGACTGTCTAAGTAAATCTAATACATAAAGTTCTTGTGAAGCTACTGCTGAACTTGTCGGATAAACTAGCTCTTTTACAAATTTATTAACAAATGCATTAGTTACATAAAAAGCGCCAGAATGGGAATTTCCTGCTAGATCATGATCGAAGTCAAGTGGAGACTGTGCTATAATCATTTTAATAGTTGGTACATTAGAAGACCAGTTAACGTAAGATATAGCCTTAGAATCAAAAGTAATAAGTCCTGTTACTGGGTTTTTTGGAAGCTTTAATCTGGATTCATCTAATCTAACATTCTTTAAAGACTCTTCACCAAAAAAATGCACTACTGAATTTTCTAAATTCAGTAATCGTAAAGGTGTTTTTGAACAACGTTTTTCACCAGTACCGCTAAATGCTTTTTTATCAATATAAGCAGTACTACTAGGAATATAGATTTCTGTTAAATTTTTAGCAACCATAAACTGTGCTATATTAATTTTAGTATATAAGCCTTTTTTACTATTAGCAGGCCCTCCAACAGTATAACATTGATAATAATCTTCCGGCAAGTATACGCACTCTACGCCAAAGCCAGTGTCGCCAGAAGCAAATATATTGTTTTGAGTGGAATTACTTTCAAAAAGGCTAGGATATGGACCCGGAGGATTGGCAGTATTAGCTGTGCCGTTTAATAATTTATCAGCACCTCCTGGGTAATTTAAGTTTAGAATTGCTAAGCAATCTACACGCTTAGTACGATCACCTTGATAATCTTGAATTATTTTAAAATGTTCAGATTCATCTTCATAATTAGCTTGTTCTACAGCAATTTTAAATATTTGGTTTTTAGTTGTTGATTCATTAATAGCCACTAAAGTACTATTATCAGCTGCAGTGGTAAAAAAAGTAAGATCTTTAGTTCTAATCGACCTAAGTTCCCATGCATCTGCCGAGTCTTCAGATTCCCAATACCAACTTAAAGCTTCTCCTGTACTATCATACAAAGCACATGGCACAGAGAACGATCCATTACCGATTAAAACGACCTCAGAGGAAATAACTGAATCAGTTTCTTGGCATTTTTGTGCTAAAAAGCCACCGGTTAAAAAAGCTTTAATTTTCCAGCAGCCTGGAAGTTTATCAAAATGATTAGTTTGCTGCCCATTTGAAAATTCAACTAGTGTATTATCTGTACTACAAGTAGCATATACTGGGTACACATCAATTTTAGACCATAAGGAATATTGCTTACCTAAATTATCTTTTACAAATAAAATTTTACCTATTGGAAAATTAGTATTTAAAGTAGATACTTCTTGAATTGCAGTTATATTATTAAATGCTATTTGATTTACTACTGTGGGGTCAATACCACCTGTTGTGGTATTATTTATACCACGCATATCAAAAGTAGTTAATGTATCCTGAATAGACTCAAGTGTAGTCGGTAAATCGCCATAAACTTGTGTGCGTTCTTCTAATTGTTTTATTTTTATAATTAATTTATTAATATCATTATAGTCAGGTTCCGCGCCAGAGAGTGTGGTTAGCTTTGGTAAGCTAGCTTTTTCAGTAATCTCTAGGTTAGAACCCTTTATAGCTCCACCTGTATTTTGATTTTCCAATGTCGCAACTCCTAAGCGACCGATTATAACTGGCTGGCCAATTTGGTGTTGTTCAAAAGATACCCAAACTTTATCACCAACATGATACCCATTATAAATACCCGGTGGTACACAAACTTGGGCAGTAGTTTGTACTGGGTCAAAGCCATTATTTAAATCAAATTGTGGTATATGAACAGTATAAGTATTGGTTTCAATATTAATTTCAATAATTTCTGCTTTTAAAACCATACATTTCTCCTATATTATAGTTATTAGCTATTAGTGTCACTCCAGCCAGATTCTAATGTATAGTCATATACTATTGCAGTGCTTAAATCTATAATAGGTAGATCATCATCTGAAGGATCATAAGTCATCTTTACTGAGACAGGGTCGCTCTTAGAATAAAAATATGCAGATACGTTAGCAGATAGGCTGACTTCATCATTTTCATTAAAATAAAGTAACACTTTTGCATCTTGATATGTAGTTGTTTGATCATTATATTTATAAGCATTAAATATTACTGGCGGTCTGCCATTTATGGTAACTTCATAGCTTATTAATAAAGGTATTATAGTACCATCATATGCGGTATAGCTTTCCGGTATTCCATCAGCTCCTCCACGATATTGTTCTGGATCTAGGAGTATTGATAATGCTTTATGGTTAATATTATTTTCTAATGCTGGAGCACTTGACAGCTTTACGCTTCTACCATAAATAACAGTTTCACTACTTGGAATTATTTTTATATCCTCAGGTAGTAATGTAGTACCAGTTGTTTTTGCTATCGCTCTAGTACCGTATCCAAGTTCAAGCTCAATTGATTCTTTAAACTGACCTTCAACAGTACTTGGTTCAAGCGTTACAGTAGTTTTTGTCTCTTGTGGATTTGTACTATCGTAGTCAAATTTATAGTATTCAATAGAATATTCTGGAGTAATTTGTGCAAAAGCATTATAGTCCGGACAAGTTACTAGGTATTTATCCGCATTATCTGTAGTACCTGTAGATGTAAACTGTGGAGGAGCTAAAAATACTGCCTTAAGTGTATTTGATTCTGATGAATTAGTCGAAGTAAAGCCATCACCTAATGCAATAACATTTAAGTCTATAATAGAGGATATTGTAGAAGCAGTACACTCACTTAAAGTATAAAGGTTTTGATCAGCATAATAGTAGAGCGGAGACTCCTCAGTACTAGCTGATGAGTTATATTTTATCTCTTTAATTAGAAACTCTAATGCGTCACTACCTGTAATACTTACTACTGGAACCACAGCTTCTGTGTCAAAGACAATAGTAGGTGTAGGCTGTACCACTAAGTCCTCAGTATTAATATCATTAAATACTAAATTTTGTAGCATTTCAATATTAGCAAAGTTAGCAATCGCAACATTAATTGTGTCAATACTAGGCGTTGACCCCTCGGTAGTTGCCTCTGGTAAGTTTATTGCTAATACTCCTTCTTGCAGCTGTTCTGTATTAAAAGCGTCACTAAATACTGCTGCATGTCCTTCGTCATTTCTAATTAACTCGCCGCCATGAAGTTCAGTTTTTAACGCAACACCAGCTGAAGTTTCCGCATTCATACCAAAAACAGTTTCTGCATTATTTAAAATATTTTGAATAACTTGACCGTGTTTAGGTATTAGATATTTAGGATATTTTTCGAAATCAATCGCCATTTTATATCTCCTTATAAATAAATTATACAATATTTAAAACAAAATTGTTTCATCGTATAATTTAGCAATAAATTTATTAAATATATAAAAGAAAAACTCCTTAAGATAGTTTTAAGGAGTTTAATTATTTTTGGCCGAGCTAAATTACGGTGCTCTACCAACTGAGCTACACTCTGCAAGCATTGGCCCCAACGGAGCAGTGTCTCTACAGAGGGCAGGACTCGAACCTGCGACACCCGGCTTAAAAGGCTAGAAG
>JAEIGA010008146.1_pt1 | contig 15889 bp, 13 predicted proteins | sample 9270691 | NCBI WGS metagenome assembly JAEIGA01 (sample SAMN17057246, study PRJNA624740) | gut metagenome | biome: biome; isolation source: fecal sample | host: Bos grunniens | place: China: Xizang | collected 2019
AAGAAGGAATGGTGGACGAGATCCGCAGCCTGATAGACGGAACTCATCCGGCCCTGGCCCCGGACCACAGACCGATTCCGGCAGAAGATCTGATATACTACGGACTTGAATACAAGTTCGTCACCTTATATATTATAGGAGAACTCACCCACGAGCAGATGCGCACACAACTGGCCACCGCCATCCATCAGTTCGCAAAGCGGCAGATGACATGGTTCCGCGGAATGGAGCGCAAAGGCATCACCATCCACTGGACAGAGGTCTAGACCGCCTGCCGGCGGCTTCCCGCAGCAAAACTTTTGCCTTATTGCTCGAGAGGATAGAATTTGGAAGCTACAGGAAGTCCTGAAGGGATCACGAAATGGTGATTCTCATCCTTCCATCTGTCTTCATCCCATTCGGGACTGACATATGAACCTTCATGGTCGGCAAGGAATGCCAGATATGTGATAGGAAATCCCTGAGCAAGATACTGGGACTCATAGAATGTCTGAACCTCGAAAAGCGCATCAATTGCTCCACGGCCGCTGACTGAAAGCAGGTCACTGGCATAGAGACGCTCGCGGTCCTCTCCATATATGTCAGTTCCGGCTGCAAGAATCTTAAGAGAGTTCTGCTCCGCCATAGCACGTGAATACTCGTGAAGATAACGGCTGTCAGTCTTTAGGTGTATGATGCCACCGGGCTTCAGGAAATTGCGATAGCGTGACATGAACAAAGGAGCGGTCAGACGCTTCTTCTCCCTTCCGATCTGAGGATCAGCAAAAGTGATCCACACCTCGGAAACCTCTCCAGATGCAAAGATAGACTCGATGAACTCGATCCTGGTACGGAGGAAGCCGACATTGCCAAGGTTATGTTCCTCAGCATATTTGGCTCCTTTCCAGAGCCTGGCGCCCTTGATGTCGACACCGATATAATTGCAGGACGGATTGCGCTCCGCCAGATCAATCGTATAATCACCCTTGCCACATCCAAGTTCCAGAACTATAGGATTGTCATTTCCGAAGAAATCGCGTCCCCAATTGCCCTTGAGAGGATGGTCACAGTTCAAGACCTCCGAAGTAGCCGGCTGGATCAGGCACCTGAAGGTCTCGTTTTCCTTAAATTTTCTTAGCTTATCTTTTCCCATTATAACAGATTCTTCACTTATTCAGAAGGCGTCTCCTTCTTAGGACGGTCACCGTTGCGACGGCCTTTGTTGTTACGGCCTCCCTTTCCGCCACTACGCTTCTGACCTTCATTCCTCTGCTGACCTGCCGCCTTAGGAGTCTCAGACTGCGCTACCGGCTGGCCTCCTTCCGGCTTCTGGGACGGCTTCTTCTTTTTCCTTTTACGCTTACGGGCCTCGTCAAACCTGCTGATGCTGTCATCACCTACAGCTGTCACGAATTCCGGCGCAGCTACATCATCGCTCTTCAGTGATTCCGGCTTCTCTCCCCTGCGGTTCATCTTTATGATGTCCCATACCTCCTCCGCATAAAGAGGATAAAGATTGGCGAGAGATGAAGGATCATATGAGAAGTACATTATCTCACGAAGGATGTCGGTCTTCATCAGATATGCAAGTCCGTCCTGGAACTCAAGAGGCTCGTGCACCTTCGGAATCCTTGACTGAGCATCGACATAGGCAGCCGTCTCATAATTAAGGCAGCACTTAAGCTTACCGCACTGACCGGCAAGTTTCTGAGGATTCAGCGACAGGTCCTGGCAACGAGCTGCAGATGTTGTAATTGACTGGAAATTAGAAATATAATTAGAACAGCAGAGCTCACGTCCGCAGACTCCGAGACCACCGATAAGGCCCGCTTCCTGACGCGCACCGATCTGCTTCATTTCTATCCTGATGCGGAACTCCTCAGCAAAGACCTTGATCAGCTGACGGAAATCCACTCGTCCGTCTGCAATATAATAGAATATCGCCTTGGTACCGTCACCTTGGAACTCGACATCTCCGATCTTCATCTCAAGTCCGAGTTCTGCAGCAATCTGACGGGAGCGGATCATCGTTTCATGCTCACGGGCAATAGCTTCCTGCCACTTCTCTATATCGAAAAGTTTCGCCTTACGATATATCCTCTTGAACTCATAGGTGTCCGGATTGATCCTTCTGCACTTCATCTGACGGCCTACAATCGGGCCCTCCAAGGTCACGATTCCCAGATCATGCCCATTTGCAGACTCCACGATCACCAGATCACCAGTCTTGATGCTCTGACCTGACGTATTCCTGTATATGCCTTTCCTGGTGTTCTTGAAACGTACTTCGAAGAACTCCTTATACTGTTCCTGACTCACACCGGCAAGCCAGTCATAGACCTCGAGCTTGCAGCAGCCCTGCCTGTATGTGCACTCTGTCTCCCCCGATTCGCCATACTCCACGACACATCCCCTCGAGCAGTCATATTTCTTAGATTCAATCATATGCTTAAAAACAAACGGTTTACAAGATCGCAGAACAGAATCTTGGAATTGACATTCCTTTCGATCAACGACACGACCTTTTCTAAATTCATAATGGCCTTTGCACAGAACCCACCGCTGCATTTCCTTGAAATTTCAGTATAGAACTCCATCTCATGTTCCTCTATACCTGATATCTGCAGCATGTTCTGCTGGACCATGAATATCTTTCTCACACAATCGGCTGCAAAGTTACAAAATCCTTTCTGTTTTTCACGCGAGTCCAATGATGCGGCAGCCTCACCTGCATCAAGGGCAGCCAGAAGGTCTCGCGAAACCATGGCGTTCATCATGTCCGCGAACAAGTCCATGAACAAGGCATAATCTCCTTCTTCACCCTTAGGCCTCAACGCCGCCACACGTTGCTGTTCCTCCTTGGTCAGAGGCATTACCCTTATGCTCTGGCAACGTGAGAATATAGTCTGGAGCACCTTTTCCGGCGCATGGGTTATGAAGATGAATATAGTCTTCTGCGGAGGCTCCTCCACCATCTTCAGAAGTCTGTTCGCCGTCTCCTGATTCATCTTCTCAGGAAGGTAGAAGACCACTGCCTTATATCCGTCAGCGACTGACGTAAGAGATAGTTTCGTAATGATGTTCTTCGCTTCGGTCACCGCAATCAGGCCATTCTTGCTCTCTATGCCGATAGCCTTCTGCAGATCCGACTCGGTAAAATAAGGAAATGGAACGGCCAGCTCCCTCCAGAACTTGAGATAAGACTCCGACGTGGGCTTGTCCACGTTCAGCTTGGTACTCTTGTTGACCGGATATACGAAATGCACATCGGGATGTATCATCTTGGACATCTGCCGGCACGATATGCATTCTCCGCACGAATCCCCACCCGACGGATTGCTGCAGTTGAGATACTGAAGGTATGCCATCGCTAAGGCAAGGGCTCCGCATCCCTCATTCTCATACATCAGCATGGCATGGGCAATCCTTCCGCTGTCCGCCATGGAGACAAGAGACTTCGCCACATCCGCATTTCCTATTATTTCCGCAAACCTCATCACTTGTTCCTTTTAGCAGTAAAATATGCAAGTTCCTGAAGCAGAGACTTTTCCCTACATTCCGGCAGGACCGCCAATGCTTCCACCGCCTGGCCTACATATCTATCCAGCTCAGAGACAGCATATTCAAGTCCATGATTTTCATGCACAAAGGAAACTATTTCGCTGCGGTATTCCGGATGAGCGGCAATATCCCTGACCAATTCCCTCACACGTATGACCTCCTGCTCCGATGCATTCTTGAAGGCACCGAGCAGAGGCATGGTAATCTTCTGTTCAAAAATATCCACGCCTAACGGCTTTCCGACAGACTCAGTACCTTCATAATCAAGGATATCATCCTTTATCTGAAATGCAAGCCCGAGGGCGACAGCATAATCACGGGCCGCACGACAATATATTTCCGATGCTCCTACAGACACAGCGGCAGAAACACACGCCGCCTCAAAGAGCGAAGCGGTCTTATTGTATATTATCCTCAGATAATCATCCACATCCGTGTCACCGCTCTGAGCCTTCTGCAGCTGCAGCATCTCTCCCTCCGCAAGATCACTGAGAGTCTTGGAAAATATCTTGATCACACTCACATCACTTTCAGTATCCTGCAATATCAGCTCCATTGCCTTGACAAGCCAATAATCCCCGACAAGCACCGACACCGACGGCCCCATGAGAGACCTGATGGTAGGAACTCCCCTGCGCTGGTCGCTGCCGTCCGCAACATCATCATGCAGGAGGGTAGCATTATGAAGCAGCTCAGAAGCAGCAGCATATCTGACCGTCGCCTCAGAAATCTCATGTCCCGAACATGCCCGTGCCATAAGAAGAGCAAGGACAGGCCTCAGCTGCTTGCCCGAACTTGAAAGGATGGATGCGTTTGTGGAATTCAACAGTCCGATATCACTCCTGAGGGCAGATAATATGCTCTCATTTACGGCCGTCCACCCGTCTCCCAGATATTCCTTTATGAGTCTTATATCCATCATATCTTTACTGCAGCTTGTCCAGAAGTTCATCCGGAGTATCGGCAAACACCACCATTTCAAAGGTCTCCTGAGAGAGCATTCCGGTATCTCGGTAATGGGTCAGCAAAGCTCTGAGAGGCTCATAGAACCCATTATGATTCAGGACCATGAGTCTGGCATCATACTGTTTCAGATGCACAAGGGCATAGGTCTCGATGAGCTCATCCAAAGTGCCGATGCCGCCCGGAAGAGCAACCACGGCGCATGCATCCTTCCTTAAAAGTTCCTTGCGCTCAGCCATGGTATCAGTCCATATCACCTCCGAAAGGTCCGGATACACATACTGCTTCATAAAGCGCGGAATTACGCCCAGGTGATAACCGCCACAACTGTGGAGCTCGTCTGAAACCTCTCCCATCGTACCTTTTATGGTACCACCTGTAACTATGCCGTATCCACGCAACGAAGCCGCCCGGACAAACTCTCGGGCGACTTTGTTGTACTGTGAATCAATATTTGGACTTGCCGAGCAGAAAACTGCTATCTTCTTCATCATATCGTCTTTTATCAGAACAAAAATGCTGCGCTAATGGTAAATCCGCGGAAATTACCTTTATTGTCCAGGAACGGCAGACCTCCCCCGGTCAAAGAACCGAAATTGATATTGTATCTTCCTATCACCTGAAGCTTCCAGATATCCAGACCTACTCCCAGGCCGACACCATACTCCCAACGTGACAGTCCCTTACTATCCCATACATCATTTAGTTCCATCAACTGCATCACGCTCTCACCGCCTCCGATGCCCCTAAGGCTATTGTCAATACCATAGCCGACATAAGGAGACACATCAAGAAAAGGTCTGAAAAGCAGCAGATCCGGGCCCCATTGGAATGAAACGGGCATCTCCAGATATCCGACACTGAGATCCACATCCTTCAAGGTCTCCATAGTGACTCCCTGAAACACAGCCCCCTTCACATTGTACAGGACAGAAGGCTGGATGGAAAAACCGGCAGGAAGGTCAAACCTCAGAGTAATACCTGCATGATAATTGGCATCAGAAGATGTCATCCCCTGCAGAGACGAAAACGTTCCGCCTCCTATTATACCGAAATTACATTGGGCGTCTGCCTTATATGAGGCCAAGACACCCACAAGGCATAATAAGCCTGTCAGAAACAGACGCTTCATGGCCGGAGATTAAAGGAGTGCGTCGATCTTAGCAGCGAGATCACCTTTAGAAATAACACCTACATGTCTGTCGACAAGTTCACCGTTCTTGAAGAAAAGAATAGTAGGGATACTCCTGATACCGAAATTCATCGGAACGTCATCACACTCGTCAACATTGCACTTTCCGACTACAGCCTTGCCTTCATACTCTGCCGCAACCTCTTCAACCACAGGCGCGATTGCCTTGCATGGTCCGCACCATGTCGCCCAGAAATCGATCACAACGGGCATCTCTGTATTCAATGTTTCTGCGAAATTCGCATCTGTAATTACTTTTGCCATAAACTTGGTGTTTTATAAATTAATATCTTCGCAAATATAATAAACTGTTTGAATTATTTATCCTCAAACCTCGTGCTATCTTAACGATTTTTTTACTACCTTCGCAGGATAGACATGAAACACAACTAATTTTTGTAATATGAATCTAAGAGTTTTCAAAAAAGACATCGAGTTCTTCGTAGGAGAGTTCATTGACGATTGCGTACTTTTCTCATGCCTTAACCCTGGAAAGGATGCTGAGGGCATCAACCAGATCATCGACGAGGCAGTTGATCTCTACAACGACCTCAAGCATAGGGCAAACCACCCTGAGGGCAAGAAGAAGGCTTACTACATCGGCCTTACCAAGGAGATGTTCGAGAAGATCGACGAGCTCTGCGAGAAACTCAGTGCAGTAGTCTCTGCTCAGGCATAAGACTTAATAAAAACGAAAATCCGGTTGACCGAGAAATCAGTCAACCGGATTTTCGTTTTCATATCAATTATTTCTCAGCAATGTGCTTCTCCCAAGCCCAAGCCGAAGCAAGAGTCTCCTCCACTGTACGCTCCGCCTTCCATCCGAGTTCTTCGTTAGCGAGGGTTGTGTCAGCCCAGATAGCCATCACATCACCTGGACGGCGTGCCACATACTTGTAGTTGAGCTTGACATCGTTCACCTTCTCGAAAGCGCTCACGAGCTCATATACCGACACCGGACGGCCTGTTCCGACATTGAAGATCTCATAGTCCTGCTTCATCCTGCCCTCCACCATGCGTGAAACAGCCGCAACATGAGCCTTTGCAAGGTCAACCACATCAATATAGTCACGGAGACATGTTCCATCCTCTGTAGGATAGTCATTACCGAAGATGCTCAGGCACTCACGCTTGCCGATAGCAGTCTGGGTGATGAAAGGAACGAGGTTATTCGGAACACCGCGCGGAAGTTCGCCGATAAGTGCAGACGGATGTGCTCCGATAGGGTTGAAATAACGCAGTGCGATACCCTTGATTGCACCTTCAGCCTCATCACCGGCAGCAGCTACTGTATCACGAAGGATATCCTCGCACATCTGCTTGGTATTTCCATAAGGAGAGGTCGCAGGAAGTCGAGGAGTCTGCTCTGTGACAGGAAGCACCTCTGCCTCTCCATAGACTGTTGCAGAAGAAGAGAAGAGGACATTGCATCCGCCATGCTTCTTCGCCACCTCAAGGATGTTCAGGAAGGAAACGAGGTTATTGCGATAATACATGATCGGCTTTGCAACTGACTCGCCGACAGCCTTGAATGCAGCAAAATGAATCACAGCATCAATCTGCTGCTCTGTGAAAAGCTTGTCTACCGACGCATAGTCGCAGCAGTCGATCTCATAGAACGGAATATCATCACGACCTGTGATCTTCTTGACACCTTCGAAGCAGGTAAGGTCGCAGTTTGACATATTGTCTGCCACAACCACTTCATAACCTGCAGCAATAAGTTCGACAGTAACATGACTGCCGATGTAGCCGGCTCCGCCGGACACGAGTACTCTCTTTGCCATATCTGTAATCTTGTTATAGGTTTTCCATAGATTCAATCCGGACAAAGTTAAGCAAATATTATTATTTTTGTCATGACTAAAAGGAAAATATGAAAAAGGTCAAGTACGTTATATTATGCATCGGCATTCTGGCAGCAGTTTCCCTGCATGCACAGACGCCGACTCAACCTCAGGATCGGGACACCGAACTGAAGAACACCATCAGATCCATAGTCAGTGACCCCGCACTGAAAAATGCGGTGACCGGCATCTGCGCCATGACAGGAGATGGCAGGACCATAGTGGAATGGAATGCCGGACGGGCATTGGTCCCTGCCTCCAACATGAAACTGATTTCAACCGGAGCAGCCATGCATCTGATGGGATGTGACTATCGGTTCTGTACGGACATCGCATACGACGGGGAAATCATAGACGGGGTGCTGCACGGAAATCTGCACATAACAGGAGGTGGAGACCCTACATTGGCATCAAAGGATTCGATTGCAACCGATATTGATGAAGTGTTCGCACTTTGGGAAGCCGCCATCAAGAGTAAGGGCATTACAAGAATCGAGGGTCATATAATAGGCGACGGAAGATATTTCGAAGGCATGGCAGAAGAGCCGACCTGGCAGTTGAGCGACGCCGGAACATATTATGGCACAGGCACAACAGGACTGATGTTCTACGAGAACATGCTGTCGTTCATGGCAGCACCGGGGGCAGCAGAAGGGGATCCGGTAAGCCTTGCCCAGGATTTCCCTGAAACCCCGTGGGTGGATATCAGAATGAAATGCTCTACAGGAAAGCCCAAGACAGGTGACAAGCTCTACATGTATGCGAGCGACCTCGCCCCTGTTGCAGAAATCAGAGGAACACTCGGTGTTGACAAGGCTCCTAAAAGAGTAGATTTCAGTAACAAGTTCCCGGAATACACCTGCGCATACCATTTCTGCAAATGGTTGGAAGACAGAGGCATAGCATGCAGCAATGGCGCTGCCGACCACAAACTTGCAACTGAGTGGAAAGATGACTTCTTCAAAGAGAGAGACAGTGTAGTCAACATCGCCACATCAATGTCGCCGCAGCTTTCGAGAATCGCATTCAGCACAAACCATCAAAGCAACAATCTATACGCGGAAACACTTCTCAGACAACTTGGAAAGACAATGACAGGAAGTGCATGTTACGACTCATGCAGGGTGGCTCTGCACAACGTCCTCAAGGGAATCGGCGCAGAGGTCCCCGAAGGGCTTAACCTGCAGGACGGCAGCGGCCTGTCACGTCAGAATCTTGTGTCGGCCGAGTACTTCTGCAGATTTCTGTTAAAGATGATGGAATCGCCATGTTTCGAAGAATATGTCGAGAGCCTGCCTTCCCCTGGGGGCAAAGGTACCTTGCATTACAATATGAGCCGATACCCGCAGGAGACCCGCAGCCGCATCAAGGCCAAGAGCGGTTCCATGAACGGCATCAGATGCTACAGCGGATACATAATACCTGGCGAAGGCACCAGGAAGGAGACGATCGTATTCTCGATAATGCTGAACAACTGCACTTCCCCTACATGGAAGACAAGGCCCCTTCTCGACAGAGCGATGGGGGCCTTGGCAAAGTATAATCAGACACTCTAGCGTCCGTATTTCGATCCCAGTGCAAGGGAAAGTCCGAAGTGGAAGTTGACTCCTAATGATGTCGGGACATACATATGCTCCACGCCCTTTGCGGCAAGGCCCGCAGGTATATTCATATCAACCATATCATCAAGTATTGGCGCAGGTGTCCATTCTCCAGGAAGATAATCGCAACCAAGGTAGAGGTTGAAACCCGCCTTAGGAGTAAGTTCCAGAAGCCATCCGAAGAGTCCTCTGGTATCGTACAGAGAATAATTCAGACCAAGAGCAAGCCATTTCAGCGGAGTAAGATTGTAGGAAGCCGTAAGACTCTGCCTGTAATAGCTATGGCTCATCCTTCCGGAGTACAGAAGGCCGAAACTCATTCTGTTCCAGAGGATAGGAACTTCAAGACCAGCATATACAGAAGGCATTGTAGAGAGCATCTTTCCACTTTTCACATCCTGCTGCTTCAGATTCACAAACTCCTTCTGGGCGGAGTCTACGAAATCATTGAGTGATGCCTCGACATCCGTATTATCCATAGAGAGGTCCTGGAATCCCATCCACTCGACCTTACCGGCTGTAGAAAAGGCAGACAAGGCCGATTTATTGTAATGGATCACTCCGAGATCGGTCACAGCAGCAGACAAAGACAAGCCCTTGAAGAATCCATCTCTGACTATCTGCCAATCAACTCCAAGATCCACAGAGCCGCCATATCCGGCAAGCACCTTATTGGCCAAGGCCTTGTTGAGGTCGAAGCTGACCTCAGGGGCGAGTTCTCCTTCAGGAAGATTAACATCCAGTCCCTGAAGTGCTCCATAAACATATCCCTCCGTCTCGATTGTCCATTTCTCGGTAGAAGTAGTCAGGCGCACATTCTCCAGATTAAGGGCAGCATAAGCGACAGGAGCTACGAAACGCGCCTTTACTCCGATCCTGACCGCATCCGATATGTTCTTTGACCATCCCAATGCAGCCTGCACTGATGCAGAGGCATAGGCATTGAAATTAGCTATATTGAAACTTTCTCCAGAGGTTCCGGTTCCTTTCTTCAGGAACATGAACAGGTCTCGAGGAATATCTACATCCAACCCTGTGTGTACCGAAAGGTCAAAGGTCCAGAAGGCTCCGCTTTTCTTATAGAATCCGAAATTAAGCAGGTTGGTCGAGGCCTCAGTATCAAAACGCGGGCGATCTGCCAGAGCCTTGTCAAACTGCTGCACTGACACATCCTTATGAAGGAAGGTCAGAAGTTCGCCATTTGACGGAAAAAGGAAAGTCGGGATATCCAGATTGGTGTGAGTGCCAAAGGACAGATTTCCGATTGCCGGGAACTGCAGATAATTCGCTCTTGGAGCAAAAGCCGGGTTCATCTTGTTCCTGTCAATGGAATTATCCATAAAATATGAACCCTTCAGGGCCTGAGCTCCAACCATAAGCGGGAGCAGCAAGGCAGCTGTAACTGTTATTATTCTTCTCATGATACTACTCCTCCTTTGCATTAAGTTCATTCACATCCACTGTGAGTCCCTCCGGCACAAGAGCCTGGAGAGACAGCTGAATGAAAGATTTATCCGAAAGCGGCACATCTACAATACCGGACAGGTTGAGCTCAACCTCTATTGCACTTACATCCTTGAACTTCGCGCCTTCCTGCTTCTGAAGTCCGAGATAAAGCTCGGTAACGACCGGTTCTCCATTTGAATCACAACCCTTTATCTTCTGAGAAGATGCCTTATCATCCAGCGGCACCTTATTACCGTCAGAATCCAGAAGATTCACCTTCATATCTATTTCAACCGGCAGGCTGCTGGTTACCTCTCCCGTTATGACCAGGTCTCCCATGGCAAGGAGCTGACCTACGATAGCAGGAAGTTCCGGAATTGTGTCTCTGTATGTGGCACTGAAGGTGTCACCGAAGGCAAGCGGAATATAAGTAGAATATGAGGCCTCCACCACATATTGATGTGTCGGCTCAATGATACACATCTGCTCAGGGTCTGTACCGGCCTCTATGCTGATGCTGAGGCTGTCCGGAATATTGCCGAGATATTTCCTGAGCGGGAAGTACAGGTGACTATATCCCTCTGGACGGCTCTTATCATCGGCCTCAGCCAAGGTCGATATCCAGTATCGTGTATATGTGGTATCTGCTGCTGACTGCGAATGGAGGAGAGTCAGCTGCTCATCCCAGATTCCATCAGCATCAGGAGCTCCGTTCAAATATGGAGTGATGCTCATCTTCGCTCCTAATGGAACTCCAAGGTTGGTCTTGATATCTGCTGCCACAGCAATATCAGGAAGAATATTTGCGATGCCCTCGATCTCGAACCTTTCATCATTAAGCATATCCTTGATTTCTGTCAGATCGACTGTCGTCTTGATCGGTTCCACACCTACATCAACCTTACCGGAAACCTTGGAAATGACAATATCCTTGATACCGCCGTCTACTGCAACTTCCAGACTCTTGCCCAGCCACTCATCTATGTCAAGAGCAACATCCTCAAGGCGGACCTTGCCATCGATGGCAATGGTATCCTTAAGACCTTCAAGATTCTTCAGATCTATCTCCGAGAGGTCAAGAGCCGCTATCCTGATAGGATCAACGACAATCTTTCCATCCTTGTCAAGCTCACCCTTGACAGAAAGCACATTACCATCCTTGACCTTGTCAGAATCCAGGACTATCATGTCAGGAAGTCCGATCTCGAATTCAAGACTGAGTTTTGTAGAACCCAGATCAGGAAGTTTCGAGGCATCAACGCTCAGATTGAAGAACACGTCCTCAAACTCCACCCTGTCTATAGACACAAGCTGCTCAGGCAACTCATCTGCAGACATCATGCTTACCTCCAGCTTCTTTTCGATCTTCTTCTCATAAGCATCTTCCATAGAGATGGTACCTAACTTTATCTCCGGTATCTTGGCAACCATGCCCACGACACAATCCGGCGCAGTCAATGCTGCAACATCATCCTTGTCAATGGTACATGAAGGTATCGCTATGCCTCCGGATACAGCAAACTGTCCCATTGCCCAATATTTTCCATCTTCCTTCACCGGCTCTATCACCAGACGGTCTACAGGAAGGCTGATCGTTGTCGGGATCTGTCCTTTGAAGGTTATGGTTCCGGCAGACTTATCGTAATTGTATTCTGAAGGAAGATCCTTGAACTCAATCATCTTAGGGAATGTAATCACAAGATTCTTCTGAGGATCTGCTACAATCTGAAGATCGGTCTGAGGCATCTTCACTTCAACCGTGATGACCGGGCTTCCCTGAGGCTTGACCATAACGGTTCCGAACTCTTCAAGTCCGGTAACATTAAATTTAAAATCTTTTGTAAACTCCGGAAGCTGATAATCATATCCACTGATTGAAACAGCATAGTCTGCAACAGTCAGATTTGCCTTTACATCCACCGTCACCTTCAGGTCCTTAGACTCATCAGCAGGAAGAGCGGCACTGCTCACGACTCCACCGGCCATCACTACAGCCTCAACGCTTATCTCCTTATCCAGATTTATACTGCCGTTCTCAGGCTCAGGAAGAGTCACACCCAATATCCTCAAGTCACGGACGAAGCCCTTGGTAATATCCACATTATCATACGAGAGCACTCCATTGCGTGCGCCCTCCACCTCTATACCTTCCGGGAAGGTGAAAGTGAGGTTCTGCAAGCCGAGAGTCAGTCCTGACGGCACATTCTCAGGAAGCAGAGAGAGACTGATCTTCGAATCCTCGGAGAACCGAGCCCTCTCGATAGACAGAATTTCCTTTGGAAGGGGTATATTCTGATTGAAGGCAAAAGTCTTCTTCGGAACCTTCAGTGTCACCGGTTCAACAGCCATCCTGATATCATCCACCTGGAAATTCTCGAATCCAAGACTGATATGTATATCCATATTCTTGTTCTCAAGACCGGCAAGATGTCTGGTTGTGGTATATACATCAGAATATCCCAAGCCTCCAAGAACTACAACATCTACTTCCTTATGCAGAGTAAGGCAGCCGTCCTCCATACTCCAATCGTCAGCATCCAATACAAGAGACTGTATCTCGTAAGACTTTGAAACCTTGCCGCCTGCAGCAGGAAGGTCGAAATCTGCAAGAATGTGGTCTATGGTAAGAGCATCATGGCCAGCGTTCTCCTTATCTGTCAGATGGAAGATCTCATGAATGTCCAGATCCAGATGAGGAGTGATGGTTCCTGATGTGAAAAGCGAATTTCTCAATTCAACGGACATGGTCACCTTTGCGCCCTCATGAAGAACAATGTCTTCAACAGAGGTTATACCCTTAGGAAGGGTCAGAGCAAACGACAGATGACATTTCTCCGGACCGAATCCTGTAGAAACGGACATACCCTGAAGAATGGCACCGGCTCCGTCAGGATCGACAGGAACAGGAATATCGCTAATCAGATATGACGGAATGGAAAAATCCTGAGGAAGTTCAGCGAACACGAACTCTTCATCCAATGACGGGAATTTCAGTTTGAGCAGCTCATCGGACGGTCTGTATTTATGAAGACCGGCACTCACTGGAAAATTAGTGCCGAAGCCTCTGAAAGTAAAGTCCGGAGGAGTGATCATGCCTCCTATCTTCTCAGTATAGGAATACTCATCAGCAGATATCTTGAGGTTTGAGACATCCACCGAATTCAGATTGAACGAGAATTTTTCCGACACTTCGATATCTGGTATGTCTATCTGAGCCAGAAGATTGTTCAGGGTATCAGACAAGTCTATACCGCCGGATATTCCGACTCCCCATTCTCCGTCCTCACCTACTTTAAAATACTCGGAAACATACTTCTGATATGTTGAGTCCTCCATATTTGCCAGGAGAGAATCCCTGATGTCCTTAAGCCATATCTTGCTTGTTCCGCCCAATGGAACGGAAAGTCCATCCTGAAAGACAGTTATCTCTGTGTTTATCCTGTCTTTCGTGATTTCATACTCCTCATTGACACATGATGGAAGCAAAAGCAAAAAAGCGATAACAGCAGTCATCGCCCCTGTAATTCCAATTCTTTTCATGGGATTAAATTTCTAAATCAGGTGCAAATGTATGAAAACAAGCGTAATATTCAAATTTTCAACCTTTAAAAAGACTTCTGCACAATGCCGGAACATCAGCAACCTTTATGACTTCTATCCTTGGTCCCGCATCTGTTTCTATTCCTTCCAGACTGCTGAACGAAGAGACATATATCCTCCGGAATCCCAGCCTTGCCGCCTCAATCACACGCCTGTCCGTCTGGGCGACAGGACGGATTTCTCCGCTGAGTCCTATCTCTCCGGCAAAGCATGTGTCCGAAGGAATCGGAATGTCAAAATTGGAAGAAAGGACCGCACATATCACCGCCAGGTCACATGCCGGGTCATTCACCTTGAGTCCGCCGGCCATATTGAGAAAGACATCCTTCACACTGAGTCTGAATCCTGCACGCTTCTCCAGAACGGCCAGCAGCATATTCAGTCTTCTGACATCAAAGCCGGTGGCACTTCTCTGAGGAGTTCCATAAGCAGCGGAACTTACCAGAGCCTGAACTTCTATCAGGAAAGGACGGGTACCGTCAAGCATCGCACTTACGGCAACCCCGCTCAAGCCTTCTTCATGCATCGGAATAAGCATCTCTGACGGATTGCTGACCTCTCTGAGGCCCTTGCCTGTCATCTCGAACACCGCCAGTTCGGATGTGGACCCGAAACGGTTCTTTATGCTGCGCAGGAGACGATAGGTCCCCCTGTTCTCACCTTCAAACTGAAGCACGACATCGACGATATGCTCGAGCACTTTAGGTCCTGCGATACTTCCTTCCTTGGTTATATGGCCGATAAGTATGACCGGCACTCCTGTTTCCTTTGCAAACCTCAGAAGCATGGAAGCAGTCTCCTTGATCTGGGTAACCGAGCCCGGAGAAGACTCCACATTCTGGGAGTACATCGTCTGCACTGAGTCCACCACCATCAGGTCCGGCATCATGGCACGAGCCTCCGCAATGATATTCTCCATAAGCGTCTCGCTGTAGATCATGCAGTTGGAATCATCTCCCCCTATACGGGCGGCCCTGAGCTTCACCTGACGCGAACTCTCCTCTCCTGTCACATACAGGGTCTTCAAGGACGGACAGTTAAGAGGTATCTGAAGCGACAGAGTGGACTTTCCTATGCCCGGCTCTCCACCTATCAGCACAAGCGAGCCCTCTACAAGTCCTCCTCCAAGTATCCTGTCCACTTCGGCATTGTTAAGCGAAATGCGGTTCTCGACAGATGAATCTATCTGTGCAAGCGGAACAGGCTTTTGTCCTGCACCCGGCACATTCACCGCTGCCGCACCGGCCTTCTTTCCGGTAGCCACCGTTTCCTCCACCATTGTATTCCACTCCCCGCACGCAGGACATCGTCCCATCCATTTAGGACTTTCATTGCCACACTCCCTGCAGAACCATACCGTCTTCGTCTTTGCCGCCATCTCCTGATTATCTTATTTGATTATACGCAGAAGAAGATACTGCCTCTTGAGGCAATATCTCCTTCACTTCGATCTGTCTATGAATTACTCAGCCTTCTTGCAGCAGTCGGTTGCAGTGCTGTCGCATGCCTTGCAGTCAGTCTTCTCCTGACATGCATCAGAGCAGCATTTTGACTTCTCACAGTCATCCTTCTTGTCGCAACCAGCACACTTCTCCGCAGAGCACTCTGTTGCAGGAGCCTCCTGAGCCTTCTTATTGTTACAGCAGCAGCATGATGAAGCTGCAACCATGGCAGCCACCAGAGCGATTGACATCAAAATC
>JAEIGA010008147.1_pt1 | contig 15886 bp, 17 predicted proteins | sample 9270691 | NCBI WGS metagenome assembly JAEIGA01 (sample SAMN17057246, study PRJNA624740) | gut metagenome | biome: biome; isolation source: fecal sample | host: Bos grunniens | place: China: Xizang | collected 2019
TAAACCATCATTTATAATAAAACCATCACTTAATCTAATAAATACTTTATTTTCAGGATACTCATTATATATACCCAAAATAAAAGGTCTTTCATTTACAGCTACACCCAAAAATAATGAAAAATCGCCTATTAAGTAAGCTTTATTATTTCTCTGTTGTTTTTGTAACCACGCTGTATCATTAGTCAAGGCAATAATTACATCTAAACTTACAACTTTATTATCATCAATTAAAAAATTACAAGAAAAATCACTCATATTTACTCCAATTCTATTCTATCTATTTTATTTATGATGTCAGCAGGGTTCTCAAAACCAAAACGCAATACATCATATAAATTTATCCAATCCTCTTCCACTATAATACTACCATCTTTAAAACTAAATTCTGCCATTAAAGAAACTATACCTGTTTCTTTTTCAAAATCTAAAACCTCTGTATACCTATATAAAACAGGAATTATTGCTGCACGTACAGTCTTTTCATTATACTTTAGGCACAAATAAGTATCTTTTACAGAAACATATAAAATATTCATACTTTCACTTTACCTCTAAAAACATCAAATTTAAAATTTTTTCATTACAATTTAAAATCAATTCTTTGGGATAATCTATTTCATTAAGTACACGAATAAGATTAGAAAAAACTCCCACTTCCGCACAAAAATGTGCATCCGAACCCAAATAAATTTTACATTCTTTCTCTTTGGCATACTGTAACCAAGCACAAAGACGTTCTGCCGATTGTCCATCATTTTGAGAAATACTAGATTCATTTGCCTCTAACCAAATATCATTAACAGAAGCATAATCTATTATTCTTTTTATTCCTTCCATACATTCATCAAAAGTATAAGAACTATGATTAAATTTATGAAATTCTCTCTCAATATGATTAAAAGCATTATAACCCCTATGATGAGCCTCTACAAACAGATTATACACAGCTTCAATAGTTAAATTATCCCTATCTACAAACCAACTATGTAAACCAATAGGTTTCCAAATTAACTTTTTCAACTCATCAAAATTATATACCTCATGCCCTAAATTAAATTCAGCAGAACTTATCACAGTAATATTAGGCTCTACACCATTTATACGCTTTCCTAAATACAAAATGCGATTTATTTCATTCTTCTTTTCAATATCATCACCATTGCCATAATAATGGTCTGTAATAGCTATATATTTCAAATTCTTTTCTTTTGCTACATCTATATTTTCTTTAACAGTAGAAAAAGCATGCTTTGAAAAAATAGTATGCGTATGCATATCTGCTAAAATATCTCTTTCAGTAACCATATAAACCTCCTACCACTATTTAATCATCTTAACTATATCAAATATACACTTATTTGTCAATCAGCATAGAAAAATTTAATAATTTTTCCCATAAAAAATGATGGCAAGAAGTATTTCTTGCCATCATTAAATTATCGCTTTGTTGTCTTACCATTCCACTCGAACCCAAAGTCCACACGCTTAATTTTGCACATATCTCCAGAACCATCATTACGGTGAAATACAATTCCTTCAATATTATTCTCCATTAAGAACTGACGAATACCCTCAAGATTACGAGGCACATCTAAAATTTCAGCACCATGCTTAATAAAAATATGCTTCTCTAACTTTTCAGGATTACCATTGATTTTTGGTCCACAAAGTTCATAAGTGCCATTTTCAGGAATATTCTTTAAATCACCAAAGGTATTCATATAAGCCTCCACAAAAAACTTTTCATCACCTTTAGGATTCCATTTATCAATCTTCACCCAACCCGGCCAATGACCTGTTACAGGGTCAGGATTATCAGCAGGAACAAATCCAACAGGGGGAGTCTTACCTTTCTTGCAATCATATCTACGGGAAATTTCCCCATTTTCAATTAAACTACAAGTACCATCCCATTTACGGGTCGCTACACCCTCACCATTGATTACCCAATCATAACCATTTGCTACTTCAGGAGTAACCTTTACAGAATGTCCCTCTGAAAACTCACGTACAAACAAACTCTTCATTTTCTTCATAATATCAAAACCTTTCCATAATAGTGTTTCTTCGTCTTTCCGAAGTGTCATCGAATCCCTCTGGCCACCATTTGTAAGGTTTGTTATTATATGATAACACAACTTTTTCTATTTGTCAATAAAAAAAATATAATTTTTTTTATTGGTTAGGCTCTACATTATATGTCATAGAATACCCAGGTATTCCATCATTCCAACCCACGCCTTTTTCAATTTTATTCCATAAAGTTTCTGAACCTACATAATAAACATTCAATAATTGTGTACAATCTTTAAAAGCATAATCACCTATAGAAATCAAAGCATTATAGAAATATAAATTATTTAAATTATTACAGCAGAAGAATGAATAACTACCTATATACTTTATATTTTCATTTAATTTAACAGTTCTTAAATTTGAACAATTTTGGAACGCATTATCACCTATATAATTTACAGTATCGGGCATATCTAAATCTAACATATTACAGCAATAAGCAAAAGCTTTATCTCCTATTATCTCTAATTTATTAGATAGTTCCATATAAGTTAAATTAGAACAATTTTCAAAAACGCTTGTATTTAATTCTTTAATACTATTAGACATGACAATATGCCTTACATTAGACAAATAAGCTAATGAATAATCCCCTAAGAAAGATATATTATTAGGTAAAACTATTTTCCTTGTATTAGAGTATTTATTATTTATTACATACCAAGCATGCGTTTGAGTAGACCAGATATCATTCATATTATAATCTTTATCTACTATAATACCACTTTCTTCCCAAGGACAAATTAAATTATCATTTTCATCATATAAACCTGCCCTTGCACCTGAAACTATAATTACAGCATAATCTGAACAATTACCTACTTGTGCTGTTATATACACCTCTCCTGTTTTATTAGCAGTAACAACACCATTTTTCACAGAAGCTACACTTCTATCAGAACTCGACCATGTAACTGTCTTATCATCAGTTGTATTACTTGGTTCATAAGTAACATTTAATCTACAAGTATCTCCTACATACATTTCAATATATTTAGGAGTTACAGAGATAGATTCTAACGGTGCTAAAACAATAACTTTAATCGTTACTGTTATACCTCTATTAGTATAGGTAACATATGTTTCACCTGGTTCTCTACCCCTAATTACACCACTATTTGACACACTCAAAATACTTCTATCTTCTACACTCCAACCTTCATTTATTGGTTCTAAAGGGTAAGAAGATAAAGCATACAACTGCGCACTATCACCTACATTTATTATAGCTACTCCATCTTTATTTATATTAGTATCAGAAGAAGTAATCTCATAAGATAAAACCTTGTCATCCGTCCAACCTACTATAAAAACAACATTAGCTATTTGCTCTTTTGTTATACCATAATCTTGAGCTGCAACCTTAACATTATAATCAAAATTTATATAATCACAAGGGGGTATATCCTCAAAATCAGCATAACAACTACCATCTTCCCTTGCTCCTACTCCATTTATTTGAAATCCAAATAATTTCAAATTGACTTTTTCACGAGAAAAATCTACACCATAGTTCACTAAAGACCACCCATTTAAAGGTTCTATATAAACTGAACTAACTTCTACAAACCTACTATCTAAACTATTATTTATTATCTGATTTTCTGAAGAAACAAACACTTCACCATCTGAATCTACAAATACCGGCAATGCTGTTGGAACTATAACTGAAAAAGTATTAGTATCATCAAAAATAGCAGCATTTGCTTTTTGTATACTTATAAGAGTCAAACAAAATAAAGCTAAAAGTATAAGACTTCGTTTAATAATTGCTTTCAAAATAACCACACACCTTTTCCAAAAACTATTATATATGCATTACACACATTTCTACTATAAAAAATATAAAAGTAAGTCTCCTAATATTTTTTATTACACCTATTATATGTTGAAATATGTTATAAATACTGCACTATAATATAAAAAAATAATATAAGTGTGAGGCAATATAACCCCACACTTATATTACTTAAACTATATATTCAAATATTAGTCCATTTTTTCTATTTCTGCTTCATAGACCCACATTTCTTTGTAGTCGGGCATACGCACTAAAAACTGCTCACGACCCTTACGAATTATCAAACACTTATCACCTGTTAACTTATGCTTAACAAAATCGCCAACCTTAAAACTCATTACCGTTTACCTCCTTACACCATTTTTAATATTAAAAATATTTTATTATATTTGAAATAGTTTTATAAAATATTCATAAAACTAAACAAACCATATATTATTCCCAATCCTTTTGACGACCTACCATTAAATCTTCCTCTGAAATATTAAAATAAGTTAAATCATAAGAATCTTTATCCCCCATATTCAATAAGGATGTATCACCAAAAGTGACATCACAATATATCCAAGAGGAGTCTAAATCATTAAAAACTGCACTCCACATATGAGCCTCATCAGTTTCTAAAATTGTACCCGTAATACCTATAACCTTTAATCCTGCTTTTCTACATAAATTATTTAACATAGCAGTATATCCTTGACAAACTGCCTTACCCTCTACTGCTGCTCCATAACCCGTAAAAGAGTTCACACTATAAGTATAATCATAACTACAGTGCAATGCTACATATTCATAAAAAATACGAACTTTATCCAATGTAGATGTTTCTTCTGTTATTACACCATAACTATACAACTCATTCAAAATAGAATCACAAGATTCATCAAACTCTTTACGCATAGTTTGTATATCAGAAGCTATCAGATTTTTATTTGAAATAGTCAAAGTAATTGAGCCATCTTTACTGGACTTTATCTCTCTTTTTAAAGTCAATGTAGGTGTAAAAGAAAAATATTCAGGATACATAGAAAAACTTCTTTCAAATGCACTTATCGCATTCTCACGAATTTTTAAATAATAACTAATATTATTTAAGTCCCTTGTATAAGGAATTTGAATTGATAATTCACCCGATTCCCCAAGGGCTAACATTATTTTTAAATAGTCTTCAAGTGTATCAGGATTTTTTGAAACTATATAAGAACCCAAAACTAATTCACCTATATAAGGACTCTCTATTTTTTCATTTAACCTATACAAAACCAAAGAAATATCACCACGAGTAATATTTGAATTTGGCATAAATGCTACACCATTTGCTGTAGGAGAACCAATAAAAATACCATATTGATACATCGTATTTGCAACTATAAAATCAGTATCTACAAATACATGCTCTACTGTTGTTAATCCTACATCAATTTGATATAATTTTATAATATACTTCGCTATATCTAAACGTGTAGCATAACTATCAGGGTCATCCACACTGGTAACTAAACCCATTTTTTGAGCTTCAGTCCAAACATCTGAATACCATTTTTCTGGATTTTGCGTTTTAACAACATCATACCCTGCTATTCGATATAATAATGTGATACTTTCTGCAAGCGTTATATAGTTTAATGGTCTAAATGTACTGTCACCATACCCATTAACATAACCCTTTTCTGCCATTTCTTGAACTGCTTCATAATAATAAGCATCCTCATGGACATCAGAAAATACATCAATCGCATAAACAGGTACATTTAAAAATCCAACTATATTTAAAATAACAGAAAATACCAAAATAAAAGTAAAAAACTTTAATCTTATATTTTTATTCTGTTTTTTCAAAGCTTAAACCGCCTTTCAATCTATTGGTTTAAAAAAATTACAACTCAATATCTCTTAAAACCATTTCAAATGCACCTACACCTGAAAATAGACTTAAATAATTTAAATCCTCGGTAAATACTTCACCATATTGAGCAATTATTTCTGTAAATAAACACTTTAATACATTATATGAAATACTATTACCTGCTTGCTTATACAAAGAACTATTAGATTGGTCTGCCTTTGATGCTTTCTCAAAATCAGAATCTTTAAATCCTTGTATTCGCCAATACTCCTTGGGCGTTAATTTTCTAATACCATTTTCATCTTCTACACATTTTGGGTCTTTCCAATCACGCGCACAAATAGTATCACACCAATCCTTATATTGAATTCTTCTTTGTCCTGAAGCATATGTAGTCGTTTTTATTCTATCTATTTGTTTCTGTGTTAAATACCACTTTTTATCTACTTCATCAGAGTTCTCCAAAATACTTTTTAATTTTATCTGTAACTCTACTCTCATTGGAAAATTAAAACCTATGTCAATATCCTTACGAATACTAACTACAAAGATTCTGCTCCTATTTTGAGGACAATTATAATCCTTTGCATTCATTACTTCATAATAGGAAGTATAACCAATATCTTCCAATTCTGAAATATACTCATCAAAATTATGTTTATGTTTTGGTGAAAGAACATTAGAAACATTCTCCCAAATGACAAATTTAGGTTTTGTATGTCTAATAATTTCTACACTATTCCACATTAATGAAGATGGAGTACCACTTCCTCTATCACCACCTAATTGCAATCCTGCATTTGAAAAACTCGTACAAGGAGAACCATGTGTTAATAAAGTATAATCTTTAGGTAAAGTAGAAATATCTATTCCACAAATATCCCCTAAATTCTTTTCCTTAGCTACATTATGTACTGCACAATAGCTCTTTACAGCTTTCTCATCTATTTCACAAAAGTTTAAAAGATTAAATTTCATACTACTAAACTCCTTATAATAATATAATGGGGGGAAATTACCCCCATTATTTATATTTTAATAGCCATAAACATTAGCTACTGCACTAATACTGTCTTTATCTATAGCTTCACCCTTTGCAACAAAGTCCCAAGAACCATTGGTACAAATAAGTTCACCAAAAATAACGGTAACTGCATTATCATACTTATTATCCAAAGTGAAACGACACAATTCCATATTAGTATCCTTATCTACAATACGGATAAAAGCATTCTCCAACATACCAAAATGCTGACCCTTTGAACGACCATTATAAATATTAACGGCTACAACTATTGAATCACAGTTAATTTTCTCCAAGTTGATGACAATTTGCTCATCATCACCATCACCATCACCCGTCAAATTATCACCTGTATGCCAAATATAACCCGTACTATGCTTCAAATGACCAAAATAAACAACATCATCCTTATTCTTTATTTTACCATTATTAAGCACCATCGCAAAAGCATCACAGTCAACAGAAGGGCCAGGTACACGCTTAACACCACCAAAAAGGCCCTTCTTCTCTATCATAGCAGGGTCCCAACCAAGGCCCACTACAACATTTCTCAAACCCTTGCCACCCTTTGACAAATCAATAGAAGGCATTTTAGAAAGACTAATTCTCTCACCCTTGCTAAGACTAATTACATTCTTATTCAAATCTATATTACTCATACTTTAAAACCACCTTTTTTATATATTGTTGAAATCAACCAAAGATATTATAATACACTTTTTTATGTATTTCAATAAGTAGAACAAACTTTTTTATAAATTTATTCTATTTTCTCGCATTATCTCTACAAACATACGAGTTATTTCTTCAAAAGTCAACCCTGCTTTTAAATATTTCTCAATAATAGGCGCTAACTCATTTTTTACATTTTCTGCCTCTTGCAATCTTTCTTGCAATAACTCTAAAGTAATTAGTCTTTTTTCATTTGTAACATCATCAACTCTTTCTACAACTACAAAAGTCTCGGGTCCTGCATAATATTTAAACTTCAAATAATTATCTTTATACACCACTATACGAGAAAAACCATTTTCCGCTATATGCCCAACACTATGTTTACTACCTCTATATAACAAATGCATAAAAGGTTCTAAATAACTCAAATCTTTTGCAACCTCAGCAGTACACTCTCCTACATTATCACTATAAAGAATAGGAAGAGTATTTTTTTCTAAACAATAGATAACAGAGTCCAAAAAAGTAACTTTTCCCTCTAATATTTGCTTTTTTAATTCTAAAACCTTATCACCCATCATACCTATACCACCTTTCAAAAACTACTTATAAATTTATACTCATATACCTATTTACACAAATTACACGGCTACGATTTCCTTTTTTCTCTATTTCATTTTGCAAATCTTTTGCAAACTCTAACTTTCCATTTTGTTCACCATGCACTAAACAAACTTTATCTGCTGAAATATCAGAATAATAATTTATCAAATCTTGATACTGCATATGAGAAGTAAAACTTTTCAAATCAACTATTTTACATCTATTCTTATATTCAACATCATCTATTTTTATTCTTGCTTTTGAACCTTTTGCTTTCTTTATAGCTGCAGCTAATGTATTTTCAGAAGCATAACCTACAAATAAAATTGTATTATTCTCATCCTCTATAATACGCTTTAACCATAATCTACTTCTACCTTTACTCAACATACCTGCCGCTGTTAATACAACTGCTTTCTTACAGGTCATCATATAAGTCTTACTGGTCGTAGACTCTGAAATTAAACGTAAATTCTTCCATGATAAAACATCATACAACTTTTTTGCTTCTTCATCATCTAAAATTTCAGAATACTCTTTCAACATCTTTACAGCTAACGGACTATCTACAACAACATCTGTTGTAAAATCAGGGTCATTACCAAAAATATCATAAAGTATAGTCAAAATATTAGGACATCTATCCAAAGTAAAGATAGGTATTTCAACAATACCTTCATTATTTTTTATAATCTCACGCATTTTATTAATATCTTTTTCACGTGTAATTGCTTTTACTTCCCTTTTCTTATCATTATAAGTACACTCACCTATAACTATATTCGCTTTCTCTACGGGTTCAAACTTGGAAGAATAAAATTTAGGAATTCTAATATTGCCCAAATCACTTGTATACAAAATCTTTGATGTCTTATTTTTTACTTCATTACTTACCCATAATTCTATTTGAGCAGCATTTACAATATGACCTGAAGGAGTAAAACGAATTGTTAATCTATCTGACAACTCTATTTTTTCACCCATATCATATTCTTCAATATATTTCATACTTTCATAAACATCACTCTCTGTATACATTCTATGAAAAGACTTCTTATACTTTGCCTCCAAAGAAGCACAATCACGTTCTATTATATACGCAGAGTCTTGACCCATTAACTTATAAAAACCCTTTGTACCCGTTGGCATTATTAACCTTGCTTTACAACCCTCTGCATACAATCTAGGAATCAACATCGAATGGTCTGCATGCACATGTCCTAAAATTATAAAATCAACCTTTTTTAAATTTACATTTAAATTTCTATTATTTACTCTATAATCACCAACTATATCATTAGATTGGAATAATCCACTCTCTAATAAAATTGTTAAATTCTTATCTTGAATTAAAGTCATACTACCTGTTACATTATCAGCATTCATACCAATAAACTCTATTTTAAGTTTATCTTTTTTACTCAAAGCCAAACACCCCTCACCATTTTTTATTACTACAACTTTAAGTCCTTCCTACCTTTTACTTAATTTTATTACTTAAACTGTAGCTGTTTTTATTCATCTTTGATTTTAGTATGTCCAACTCATTTTTTTCACCTTTTTCTATATACATATTAAACTATTTTTTTATGTTTGACAATAGTGTTTATATATATTTTTTTATGTTTTAAGAAATAAAAAAAGTTGTTGCCAAAAAAGCAACAACTTTTTTTATTTATCAAGCCAAATTTTTTGCATATCTTTATAAACAGAACTTGTATCATCATAAGGTGTAGGTAAAGACCAATCCCATCTAACACTTGTCTTATACTTATTTCTAAAATGATTATGCTTGCCATCACCAAAAAACCAATTATACCCTAAAGGTAATACTCTACCTACATTAGTATTACCCTCTTTTTCAGCAATCCAACGTGCTAATACATCCTCACAAATAGTATAAACATCTTTACGCAATCCTTTATTAGGACTATATCCATGATATTGATTAGGTGCAGAAATTATAGTAAATATAGAATTAGAATAACCCGCATCATATCTATTCAATACACACCATACCGTTGCAGCTATTTCTGTAGGTTTACAACCACCTGCTTCACCCAATGCCATTTGACTTAATGCTTTTAAAACCTTATAATAATCGTCATAAGGAGCAAATTTTGAAAATCTTTCAGGTAAATTATCCTTATTTACATAGGCCAAAGAAGCATCATAAGTAAAAGATATAGTTCCAGTAGTTACTTTTTTTGCTTTTGCTGCTTGCTCTTTTCTTAATTGCTCTTGCCTTAATTCCTCCTGTTTTCTCTGCTCCTCTTGTATTTTTTCATCAATATAAGAAGTACCTACATTATCTAATGTTATTTTTGTTTCTAATTCCAAAGAGTTTACAAGATTTTCTAATGATTGATTATCAGTGCCACCATCTAATAAATCAATCGTAGCTACTCCATTTAATCCTCGACTATCAATAGGTCTTTCAAACACTAGTTCTGCTTCTACCCCATTTACTGAATTTTGTATAGCATCTGTATCTGCAAATACAACTGCGGATAAAGTAGAATCAGAATAGACTAAATTAGTCTCTGTTTTTAAAATAGCATATCTTCCAGTAGCTATTAAAGCAAATGCAGTAACAGATATACCACATATTACACTAAAATAACTATGAAAAATAGACATTTTATTAAATTTCATACTATCTAACTCCTTTCAATTTTTTATTATAACATATTTTTTGTATATTTTCAATAACCAAACTTCATATTTTTTCACATAAAAAAGGTAGAGAAATAAGCAATTTCTCTACCTTTTTACTATATTTTATATAAATTTACAAATTATTCACATTTAATCTTCTATAATTTTTGTATTTTTTGCTAATGATTTATTTTTAAATTCCTCATCCTCTGTTACTTCCTTTATAACCTTAAATTCCAAAGGAATTTCAAAAATTTGATTCTCATCTGTCAATTCTATCTCAATTATCGCATGATTATTCCAAAATGGGTAGATATCTAATTCCATATAACTATTTTTGTATACAAAACAATATCTATCTTTACGAATTTGATGTAAAGTAGTATCAGCATCCATTAAATAATCCAAATATTCTTCTTTACTTATTTTTCTCTCTACTTCTATTCTTGATAATCCTTTTCCACGCTTTTCTGTGTAATAATAAGAATACACACCATTTACGCCTCTCTGGCGTACTCTACGTTCAACATCATCAGAACTATTTAAATAAGTCTGAATTATATTTAATTTAGTTATAGAATACTTTTCAAACAAACTCTCTATATCAGGTTTTTCTATTAAATATTTTCTCTCTATTTCTAATGGAATTGGTTCACCTAATAAAGAATATATTTCATTCATAAGTCTGTCCATTTTACCTTTAAAATTAGTACTATTATCTATTATTCTTAAATGAGGATGACCTATCCAAGCTTGAGTAATTTTTTTATCTATTATTCTTGCCTGTTCTGGAGTTTCACTACGCGCACTGTTATTTTCTAATGTGTAAAAACTTTCAGCACCATCAGCAGCAGTTTTTAAATGAAAAACAGCATCATAAGAATCTTTTACCTCTAATTCCTCACAATTTTCTAATTTTAATAAATTATAATAATCCTTAGCATCCAAAAATGCTTTTCCATCTAATAAACCTCTATCATATATTATTACACAATCTACATTATACTTTTTCGAATATTCTAAAGCTATTTCCCTAAACACAGACTCTTTTGTTTTCTGTATCTCAAAAATAGATTTTTGAAAACTTAAAAAAGAAAGTTCTAAGGGTTTTATTCCACCTGTTATTATCTCTGTGGCTGTTTCAGACACAACATAAACCTTATAACCTTTATCCGTTAATTCCTGTTCTATTCGAGATAAACCCGTACTTTTTCCTGCACAAGGACCACCTGTTAAAACTATATTTATAACTCCCATAATAATAGACCCTTTCTTTTTATTTCTTTTTATTTACTTTCTCTCTAAAAGAAACACCTGTACCTGGTATTGAAATATTTGTATAAATATCTCCTTTTGAATTTATAGTAAGTTTTGACCCTTTAGGTCCAATACTTACTCCCATGCCTTTTTTACTTAGATTTATGTCTAACCCTGGTAGAATCTTTATTTTCTTATGAAACTTTAAACCCATACTGTCCCTCCTTTATCAACTATCCTAATACAAAAAACTGTCTACTTTTATGTCCATATATAATATAATAAAGAGAGCAAAGTAGCTAAACTCTGCTCTCTTTACAAACAATATAAACTTACTTCTCTACTTCTTCATAATAAAAGCCTACATCAAGGCTATTTAGATGCATACTAAACCCTGTTAAAATAGACTCATAAAAATCCCAACTTCCTTTTATGCGTGCATCTATATGAGCATATATACCATTAGGTAACTTTAATAAGCCACGCTCTTTTGTCTTTTCACTACAACTATCTAAAAATGACTTGTCATATTCATCCTTTGACTCATAAAATTTTATATAATTGCAAGAAGAATTTTTCAAAAGATTGAAAGAAGTTTGTGAATCATTCTCAAAAAAATGGAATATAAAATGAAGAATAGCTTCAGTTATATTTTGCACGCCCAATTGTGTCTTACCTTTTCGATGGTTATTAAACTCAATTAAATCTATACAAATAGGTCCAAAAGCAACATACTTTATTCTCAAAGCATCTTCCTTCGTATTCAAAGGAGGAGCAGAACCATAACTTAATTTTTGCTTTGCTATTTCAGATGTCTTACGATAATAACCAAAAGGATTCTGATTTTTTAAAATATGGTTAAATCTCTCACTATAATTCTGCTTAGTAAAGCTTTTATTTTCTATACCCTTAATAGGTGCTGGAGGATACAAATAGTGATGTAAACAAACCTGTGAATAACTGTCTGCACCCTCTACAACATCACCAATAGCTATAGCACTTTCTCCAGTATAAACTGCTTTACCATTTACAACTCGTAAATTCATAGTTGCTTTGTCATTACAATATTTACAAATTGTCGTTATTTCTCTTATATTATCTGCATAAAACATAAGAGCCATTGTACCCTCAAAGAGTTCACCATCCATATAGGTATTCTTTAAACCATAACAATAGACGTCAATATGCAACTTTTCCACAACTTGAGATAACTGCTTAACTTGCTCTTTTTTCAAAAATTGTGCTTCATCCACAAAAACTGCGGACAACTGATTAGAATATCTTGAAATTATTTCAGTATTATACTGCTTTATCAAGTTAAACAAATCTTCATTAGGCAAAACCAACTCGCATTTATGAGGATTAGGTATAGCTCTACTCTCAATTAACCCTTCTTTCGATGCACCATCTGTATTCCATCGAGTATCAAAGGCAGACTTTAAACAAAGAACTTTACGCCCCTGTGATTCATAATTGTATGCTCGCATTAGTAAGTTGGCTGTCTTAGAAGAGTTCATAGTTCCATATATAAACTCAAGAATTGCTTGTGCCATACTTCACCAACTTTCTATATTACTGTGCATTACAAAACTTATTCACAAGATATGTATAAACCAACTTATTCTTCTCCTCTGTAATCTTCGTAAGGTTAATCTCTGTATAATGCTCAAAACCTACCACAGACACAATCTGACCAACATTCAGAATAATTTCAGGAATAGAATGACTAATCACAATATTACCCATCTTATTATGGTGAACATCAGGAGAATAAGCATCATCACAACCCCTTAGAACTACAAATCCATTACCATACTTAATCTCCGTAGGCTCTACAACGACAATTTCACCAGAATCAATAAGAGCATTAACAGCCTTTTCCTTGAGCTGCACATTATTCTGCGTATCTACATAGGCACAATTCTCAAAACTACAACCTGACTCCATATAGAAGAACTTACGCAAAGCAATACGATACTTCTCACCCGTAGACATAACAAGTTCTACAACATCATTACCCTTAGAAACTGCACTAATCATATCACGAAGTAGATTAGAATTAGAAATTACAGTCTTAGGAGTTACCTTATTTTCAGAAATATCTGCAACACTACTAATAGACTCACCCTTAGATTCCTTTTCAGACAGCTTCTTCATCTTGGCTCTATATGCCCTGACCTCAGAACCCATTAGGAAACCACCATCTTTAATATCACTTTCAGAAATATTAAACATAGTCAGCATTTCTTCCTTATCCATACTCAAAATTGCATTAGGAAAATACTTTGCCTCTCTGTCACGAATAACCTTGCGCTTAAAAGAATATACGCCATCAAAGGGTGTTCCCTTTAATCCAATATAGGCCATATCATTCAAGGTATTCTTAAACTTCTCCATCAGAATTCTACCATCCTTGATTTCACTCTTACTTACACTAAAATCAAGCATAGCCTTCTTCTTTTCACGTTCCTGATAAAAAGCACAACCCTCAATCTGAGTTGCAATGCTCTCTCCCATTGAAATAGAAGAAAAATAATATAGTCCCTTCAGTTCACCATCATAAATACCCAAATAAGCCATAATCATACAACCTTTCTATAAAAAAAAATATTTTTACTACAATCAGTTTTATTATTATACCAATAAAAACAGCACTTGTCAAGAAAATTTACTTTATTGTAATAATATTATCATATACACAAGTATGCTTATCCGTAATATCTTTATCTATATGGTAATGACCAAAATACCAATGCTTAAAATTCACAGTCTCATTGATAAATTTAAAATAAGAAGTCATACCATCTTTTTCATACCAATTAGCAAACATATCTTGAATATCACTACCACAACAATGCGTGATAATATAATCCACAGTATTAGCATACTTTTCCAGATTTTCTACACCATAATTCATTTCTGAGATAGTTGCTACTTCCTCAGGCCACCAACTTTTACCCTCTGTTCTACGATGCTTGTCATGACTTGATGCACCACCAAAGCAAAAGAAAGTTTTACCATCTATTGTGTAAACTTCACCACGCATTAAATGATAAACACTATCCTTTATTTTATGTGCCTTTCCACCACAAAAATCTACAATAGGATAAGTGGAAAGCATAGAATGATTTTCATGATTACCATCTACAAACAGAGTAGTATAATTACGAGTATTAAACCATTTTTGCCAATACTTATCTTCGTTATAATGAGGGGAATCAGGATTTCTCCAAACTATACCCATATCCCCACAAACAATTAAATAATCATCTTTTGTTAACTGCTTTTGTTCTTTAAACTTCTTACTATTTAACTTTGATACATCTATAGGACAATGAACATCACCCGTAACAAAAATCATATAACACAATACACCTCCACTACTATTTTACTAAAGAATAGCAGATAAAATAGATTTTGTCAAGAAAAAATAGACTGAATTTTAAAATTCAGTCTATTCTTTTACACTATATCTATATTTCTTAATTTAATTCTACTTTCCAAAGCTTATTTACTTTGTCTAAATCTGTTTTACAAGTTTGAATCATACTCTTTAAATCATCCAAAATAGGAGATATAACCATAATCAAACCCTCTACCGTCATATTTGCATTAATAAAACTCTCTATTTCTTGCCTTCTACTCTCAATACTTTGATTTACATTTGCCTGATAGTCCTTTGACTCATCTTCAATAAAAGGTTTCAAAGTCATAAAATAAGTCTGAAAAATGACATTTAAAGACTTAATTCGCTTATCTGCTTTTTGGTCTAAATCCAAAATAATTTTATTATGCATATCTAATTTATTAAATAATAACCTACTTTTTATAGCTAATTCATTCTTATTATTTTTCTTAAAAGTCTTCTTCATCCACTTTTTCCTCCATACAACTAAAATATCATTTTATAGAACTTCTTAAATTAAACTAAACAATAAAGGTA
>JAEIGA010008148.1_pt1 | contig 15885 bp, 11 predicted proteins | sample 9270691 | NCBI WGS metagenome assembly JAEIGA01 (sample SAMN17057246, study PRJNA624740) | gut metagenome | biome: biome; isolation source: fecal sample | host: Bos grunniens | place: China: Xizang | collected 2019
AAGCCTTATTAAATGCAGGCTTTTCCCCATCTGAGGCCCGTCGTTTCTCTGAGCCAACTGATTGGAGTAAATAAGAACTCGCGTCATAACAAGGAAACAGATAGAATAAATAAAGTAATATAACTATGGATATCTGGAAGTTTTTGTTTGGTTGGATGGACGATTTCTTTGACAATCTACCCAAGCGATTCGGATGTGCTATTTTCACCTTAATAGTTTTGGAAGTTATGGCTGTGCTTTGCTTTCTCGCTGCTTTATGTTCAGCAAATTGGAGAGACAAAGTATGGGAATGGACAAACAATATTATAGAGAGTCTAAATAACAAGTTTAATACTTAAGCCAAGGCTATGACGGAGGAATATAGCATATCTTCTCTTGAAATACTACATCCTCGTGTTGCTCAACACGAGGATTTTTTACACTTATAGTATCTCAATAATGAAAAACAATGTATTTAGAAATAGTAAATTTCATTATCTTTGTTATCTGACAACACGACGTTTTGCCTTTAGTTTGCACCACAAAGATACTATGGACAATATGGCCATGTTGCTTGTGTCGAGCATGTGTCACAAGAGAGTATGCAAAATGAGGAAATGGAACTTTTATAAAAAATATAATTATGGCAAGCAAAGGAACAGCAAAGATTGTTGGAAATCTTGACCAACAGAAAAAACATATCCCGATAAATGCTTTTGAACTTGACAACGAGATTGTTTTTGAGTTTTTTGACAAGAAAGTACCAGCCGAAGAAAGAGATAAAACTTTTCTAAAAGCGCTCTACATTGGTGTGTTGGCGTTAATGGAAGACAGATTGTCGTCGTTTTTGGACAAGACATCCAATGAGTTGGGCACAGAACTGGAAAGTCTGAAAAGGATTTTTGATATAAAACAAGAGATCTTCTTCAAAACTGCAGTTAAAGGAATGATTGCCGAAAGCGACATTGCTGAAGCGTTGAAGAATTATTTGAAATCAAGAAACATCAATGACTCCATTTCGCTTTCGGGCACCGAAAAAGCTCAAGGCTCTAATAAAACCGGCGACATCATTTGTGAAATAGATGCTTCGGGCGGTAAGACTATTGCCATTGAGTGCAAGTTTAACAAAAGCGTAAAATTAGGCGACATTAAAAACTATGATGCCTTTAATAAGACGAAACAGGATACTGCATGGGGGCAACTTATAGAGGCTGATTACAACCGAGGATCAAAATGCAGCATTATAGTGTTTGACCGAGCATTGTCTGACAGTTCCATAACCAATTTGACAGATAATGTTGCGTACATACCACAGGTTGGATTTGTGGTGATAATAGATTCGCAGGCAGGCAACTACACTAATTTGGCCATTGCATATATGATGGCCCGCGATATTGCACTACATTCCAAACAAGTGCAATACGATAATGATTTGTTGGCTATTATAATAACCCGTATTGTCAAGGATATCACAGAAATACAGAAAATCAAAAAGGCAGTACAGAAAAATATCGAAAACAACAAGTATATTTTGAAAATGCTTGAAAAGAGCATGATGATGGTGGATTTTAACAAAGAGTATCTCACCAAATTCCTGAAAGATGGTACTTTGACAAAAGAGGACTTGCTTAAATTCTATCTTGGTGGAGATATGAGTGGTAAGTATAAGGATATAGAAAATAAAATTGAAGATACTTTTCGATAGGCACTTTCAACATTATTAATAGGTAATAATAAAACTATATCCGTTGCATTTGAATACTTCAGCAACAAAGTGCTTTTATGGAAGATTTTAAGAACATAATGAACCGCAAATAACAAATACCCAAAGGTTAACAACCAATAACAAAACATTACAACCGTTCAAAATCAGCCGAGCGGTTGTAATGTTTTTCTTTTGCGACTATCTATGATACCTTTTCAAGGCTTCTGTGTTCTAAATCAAAGCGAACAGAGCAGTTTTAACAATACAATTTAAATTCTTTTGCACGTTTTTTGTATCTTTGCGCAAAATTTGCAGATCAATATGAGAATCTTGACAAAGACAATTCTGGCCATAACCGTTCTGACAGCATTCGCATATCCGGTTAAGGCACAGAAACTCAGAGCAAAAGACATGGTAGTTACCGCACATGGATGGTATGGTAGCGATATTGAGAGAACTAGGCCCAACCTGAAGAGTTTCGGTTATATGACCTACGAAGTTGGTGCCGGTTTCCAGACAAACCCTTGCGACAGTTCTGTCTATGCCCAAAAGTTCGGTTATCCAATCCTGAGCTTTGGTTTCTCGCTTGCCAGCATGGGTGACTTTAAGTTCTATGACCAGACAAAATTCTCGAACCTCTATTCTCTCTACGGTTCGTTCGAGCGCTCTTTGCTGCGCAAGAAGCACTTTTCTGTTGGCTACCAGTTTGACTTTGGAGCCACATATAACCCCGACAGATATGACCCGATAAACAATCCGGGAAACAATTGGCTGAGCTCGCCCGTCATGGCATACTTTGGAGCAGGCGCCTTTGTTAAATTCAACATAGGCAAGAGATGGGAGATTGGAGCCGATGCAATGTTCCGCCACTACTCCAACGGCCGTCTGGCACTTCCAAACGAGGCGCTGAATGCAATCGGAGGCGGTCTCTTCGCACGCTACAGACTCGAGGATTATGACTACAAGAAGTACAAGGATGTTCCTCGCCTGAAGGCCGACTACAAACGCGGAATGCAGTACATGATTGTATTGGGTGGCGGTGTACACACCTGTATGGCCGAATGGAATGCCCAGGTGGAAAAAGAAAGCGACCCTGCAAAGAAACAGGAGATTAAACTGAAGGCACACCCCAAACTCTCCATCAGCGTAGATGCCATGTACCGTTATTCTTTGAGATACGCGAGCGGTGTGAGCCTTGATATATTCTACTCGTCGAACATGAAGGAACTTGAGGCGAGTGACAGGATTCTGTATGGTGATGACGCAGTGGCCAACTGCCCCGGATATTCACCGATATCTATTGGTGTAGCGTTTGTGCAGGAGGTCTATTGGCACAATCTTGCCGTTCACGTAGCCATTGGAGCATACCCATACAGACACAAGGGAGTCAACGGCATTGAAGCCAAGGAGGCCGGAGACCGCGAGCGCGGTTGGCATTATGAGAAGGCCGGCTTGAGATACTATTTCACAAAATTCGGCGACACATTCCTTGGATTTGCCATCAAGTCACACAGCATAAAGGCCGAGTATCTTGAGTTTTCGGCCGGCGTGCGCATATAACGCGCCGCAGAAGCAATAATCACAAAAAACGTGGCAGAACAACTGTTTTGCCACGTTTTTTCATTATATCAGGTTGCAAAGATGACCATCGGTATTGTTTTTTTTCATTTTTTGCTGCATTTTTGTATAATATTTCTACATAAGAGAGCAAGATTCTCTTTAAAGATAATATAGTAGCGCTTTTTGCGTTAGTAGAAGTGGTTATTGAGCAAAGATGAAAAAGTGTATAATTGTCATACTGTTGATGTTCTGCATCGCCGGCAAGGTGCAGGCCCAGTTCGATGCACACTTTACACATTATTGGGAGATGCTCAATTACTTCAACCCTGCCGGCGCCGGATTCGAGAGAAAGCTCACAGCATACGCTGCCTACAGCAACCAGATGACCAGCTTTGAGGGAAACCCCAAGACAATGCTCATAAACATCGATGCCCCGATACCATTCATCAAGAGCGACCATAGTCTGGGACTTGGTGTCGTGAATGATGAAATAGGCAAATTCTCGAACCAGCACCTGTACCTCAACTACGCATACGCATTCAAGTTGTTCAAAGGACGTCTTGCACTGGGCGCACAGGTGGGACTCGTGAACTGCAGTTTCGAGAACAAAGAACTGATATTCGGCGAGAGCAACAATGACCCGGCATTCCCGTCGGGCAATGCCGACGGCAACAAGATTGATTTCGGTGCCGGAATCCTCTATCAGCACAAATATTTCTATGCGGGAGTTGCCGGTCTGCACCTCAATGCCCCATTGGTGCTGCTGGGAGAAAAAAACGAGATAAAGGTGAGTCCCTATTTTAATTTTATGGCAGGAGGCAATATTCCCATAAAAAATTCGTTAATATCAGTACAGCCCTCTATGCAGGTGATGACAGACCTTGTCAGCTGGCGTGCAAGCATAACCGCTCTTGGCACATACAGCTACAACGGAAAGGATTTTTTTGGAGGCATAACATACAGTCCTATGACATCTGTAGCCTTCATCCTTGGTGTTGAGATGATGAACATAACGGCGAGTTACGGATATGAACTGTTCACCTCGGGCATAGGAGCCGAAAACGGTAACCATGACATATTCATTGGTTACAAGATAGACCTTGAGATTTTTAAAAAGGGGAAAAATAAACATAATAGCATAAGAATTTTACAATGATGAAGAAACTTGTTTTTCTTTCAACAGCAGCGCTTCTTTCACTTTCGTTGTTCTCTTGCTTCAGTCCAAAGACAGGCATGAGCACAGCACAGGGCGGAGAGGTTACTGGCGTACATGGTTCGGCCATCAATGAGCCTGCTCCTTATGGCATGGTGCTTGTACAAAGAGGTTCAATAAAGATTGGCGATGAGGCAAACGATACATTGTGGGGCACAGGAGCTCCATCAAAGGACATATCGGTCGATGCATTCTGGATGGACGAGACCGAGGTGTCGAATGCAAAATACCGCCAGTTCGTATATTGGGTACGCGACTCCATCATCCGCGAGCGTCTTGCCGACCCTGCATATGGCGGCGACGAGACCTTCAAGATTACTGAGGACGAGTATGGCGAGCCCATCACTCCATACCTGAACTGGAAGAAGCCCATCCCCTGGAAAAAGCCTACAGAGGATGAGCAGCGCGCCATTGAGAGCGTATATGTCATCAACCCCATTACAGGCGAGAAGATGCTCGACGCATCACAGATGAACTATCGCTATGAGATATACGACTACACACAGGCTGCAATGCGCAAGAACCGCATAAACCCCGAGGAGCGCAACCGCAACACCGACATTCCGGTAGATTACGATGCTGTTGTGACAATTTCAAAGGACACCGCCTACATTGACGATGAGGGCATGATTGTACGCGAGACAATAAACCGTCCTTTGTCAAGCGCCTACGATTTCCTCAACACATACATTGTGAACATCTACCCCGACACCACATGTTGGGTGAACGATTTCCCCAATGCAAACAACGAGACATACCTGCAGCTCTACTTCAGCCACCCCAAATATGACAACTACCCTGTTGTCGGTGTCAGCTGGGAGCAGGCAAATGCATTCTGTGCATGGCGTACAGAGTACCTGCTGCGCGGAATGGGTGCACAGGCAAAGTGGATACAGCGCTACCGCCTGCCATCTGAGGCCGAGTGGGAGTTTGCGGCACGTGGCAAAGAGGGCCGTCGCTTCCCATGGGAACAGGGCGACACAAAAAGCGACGAGGGTTGCTACTATGCAAACTACAAGCCGGGTGAGGGTAACTACACAAAGGACGGTAGCCTCATAACATCGGCCTGCGGTATCTTCTCGGCAAACTCGAACGGCCTGTATGATATGGCAGGAAACGTTGCCGAGTGGACATCGACACTATACACAGATGCCGGTATTCTGCAGATGAATGACATCAACCCCGACCTTCAGTACCGCGCTGCAAAGGAGGACCCCTACAGAATGAAGAAAAAGACCATACGCGGCGGTTCTTGGAAAGACCCCGTGAAATACATTCAGGGCGCCACACGCTCGTATGAGTACCAGAACGAGTCACGTTCATACATCGGTTTCCGTTGCGTGAGAAGCTATGCCGGAAACGACACCAGAAAGTAACACAGAAAATAACGCAGAAAAATCAAGTATATGAAAAAGTCAAAAGGCATTATCGGAAGCATACAGGCATTCATGGATTCGGCTAAAGGCAAAACCATCATGAACTACTTCTACAGCTGGGGTGCAGCCATTGTCATTCTTGGTACATTATTCAAGCTCACCCACTTGCCGGGAGCCAACATCATGCTTTTCGTAGGTATGGGAACCGAGGTAATCGTGTTCCTGTTCTCAGCATTCGAGCGCCCATACGAGGTTGATGACGAGGAGCAGCAGAGCGCAAGCGTAATGAGCGGTGCAACCGGACAGCCTATCATCATAAATGGTCCCATCATGGCTGGCGGCACACCTGCAGCACAGGAGAATATAACAGTGCAGGAAGACATAGCACCGGCAACAGGACCTATTGTTATTGGAGGTGGCGGAGCACAGGCTGCCGGGACCATACCTGTGGCAGCACCGACCAACGTCGAAGAGATGGACAAGGCTACAGAGGAGTATGTAGAGAAAGTACGCTTGCTCACCGAAGCAATAGAGCGCATTTCGCAGCAGACCGAAGCTTTGGGACGCAACATGAAGGAGATGGATACCTTGAGCCGCAACCTTACAGGTGTGAATGCACTTTATGAGATACATCTGCGCAGTGCCGGTGGCCAGCTCAATGCCATTGACCAGGTCAACGACCAGACTAAGAAGATGGCACAGCAGATTGAAGAGCTCAACAACCTGTATGCCCGCATGATTGAGGCTATGACATCAAGAATGGACCGTCCACAGGTTTAAGTAATTGTCGTATTTATTAAAGAACACTTTGCTGATGAAAATTCCGGGCAGCACTCTCACCGGACATATTTCAGGCAGCATATAATTCTCATACAATGAAAGTAAAAAAACAGAAAGTCTCACCACGTCAGAAGATGATAAACCTCATGTACGTTCTTCTGATGGCGATGCTTGCAATGAACGTATCTTCGGACGTGCTCAATGGCTTTACATTGGTTGATGAGAGCCTTACAAGAAGTACTGAGAATGCCGGAGTGCAGAACAATATGCTCTACAGCTCTTTTGGTGAAATGATGGAGAAGAACCCCGAGAAGGTACGCGAATGGTTCGTACGCGCCGACAGCGTCAAGGCAAAATCGGAGAGACTGTATCTCTTTGCCAACGAACTCAAGGAGATGATTGCCAAGGAGGCCGATGGAAACGGCGCCGACTACAGCAACCTGAAACACCGCGAAGATCTTGAAGCTGCAACATTCGTAATGCTCACAAGCGGCAACGGAGAGAAGCTCCACACTGCCATCACTGAATATCGTGAGTTTATGGCCAGTCTTGTGAACATCCCGTCACAGAAAGAGATGATAGTGAACTGCCTCAGCACAGACATTCCAGAGAATGACAACACACTCAACAAGAACTGGCAGGAGTACCATTTTGAAACAATGCCGGCCATTGCGGCAATAACACTGCTCACAAAGATACAGAACGACGTGAGATATGTTGAGGGAGAGGTGTTGCACACACTTGCCAAGAATGTCGATTTGGGCGATGTACGCGTGAACGAGATCAAGGCATTGGTAATACCTTCATCAAAGAATATTGTACGTGGAGGCAATTTCTCGGCACAGATTATCCTTGCCGCTGTTGACTCTACACAACGACCAAAGATTTTCATCGACGACAAGCAGCTCGAGACCGACAACGGCGATTACACCGTACGCTGTGACAAAACCGGAAACTACACACTCAACGGATATATGCTTGTCAATGACGGTGCAGGAGCTGAGACACGCTACGACTTCACACAGAGCTATACCGTTGTTGACCCTACAGCCACTGTCAGCGCATCACTTATGAACGTACTCTATGCCGGATACAGCAACCCTGTCAGCATCTCGGTTCCGGGAGTGCCCGCCAACAAGATTTCGGCAAGAATCACAAAAGGCCAGGGCAGCATTAAGAGCGACGGCAAGAACGGTTATATCGTTGTGCCCACAAAGATTGGCGAGGAGCTGATGATTGGTGTAACAGCACGCAATGACGAGGGCAAAGACCAAAGCATGGGCGAATACGCCTTCCGTGTGCGCAAGCTGCCCGATCCTACACCATTCATCGAGTATAAGGACAAGGACGGCAACACACAACGCTATCGTGGTGGTACCAAGTTCAGCAAGCATTCTCTCATGGGCACAAATGGTATTGTCGCTGCCATTGATGACGGATTGTTGAACATTGGATTCAAGGTCCTCTCATTCGAGACAGTATTCTATGACAACATGGGTAATGCAATTCCTTTGATGTCACAGGGAGCACAATTCTCACAGCAACAGAAGGATATGTTCCGCAACCTTGGACGTGGCAAGCGTTTCTATATATCACATGTAAAGGCCGTTGGTCCCGACAATGTGGAGCGCCTGCTACCGACATCACTTGAAGTTATCATTGACTAAAACAGAAATAAACAATATAACAATATGCAGTACATAAGCAGAATATTAATCATTGCAGCCGTTGCGTTGTTTGCACAGACAGCCTATTCGCAACCACCTGCACGCCAGGGCAACAACCCAAAAGGCAAGAAAGCCGAAACGACAGCGGTTGTAGAACTCACAGAGAGAGCCAAGAGCCAGTACCCTGTGACAGAGACACCACAGGAGGTTGCCTGGAAGCGCGAGATTTACCGTTCACTCGACCTTGAGAACGAGAAGAACGCATCACTCTACTACCCTGTAGAGCAGACAGGTGACAACTGCAATCTCTTCACTTTCCTTTTCAACAACATCCTCAAAGGTAAAATCACGGCATACAAGTACAACCTTGATGGCGTTGAGCAATTTACCGAGGAGAACAAGATGTCGCCCATCGACCTGCTCGACAACTACCGTATCTACTACGAGGAGAAGGATGGCGAGCTGACAGTAGGCAAGAGCGACATCCCAAGCGCCGAAGTGTTGAGCTATTACATAAAGGAGAGCCACTACTACGACCAGCGCACAGGCACATATGGCAAGCGCGTGACTGCAATTTGCCCCGTCCTGCACCGTTCGGGAGAGTTCGGCTCTGAAGTGACAAAATACCCAATGTTCTGGCTGAACTATGACGAAATCTCCCCATTGCTCACACAGCAGTATGTGATGACCAGCAGCCTCAATAATGTGATGTCAATGACACTTGACGACTACTTCAAGAAAGGACATTATGATGGAGAAATCTACAAGACTGTGAATATGCGCAACCAGGCCATTGCACAGTACTGCAAGGACTCGGCTGCAGTGAAGCAGGAACAGGAAAAAATTGAGCAGCAGCTCAACGATTTCCGCACCAACCTGTGGAACACAAAGACAGTGGCCGAAATCAGACAGGATTCCATCAATGCTGCAATAGCTGCCGCAAACGACACCATCAGCACAAAGAAGGAGAAGGTGGTGAAGAAGGAGAAGAGCAGAACCGGTAACACAACAACTACAGCAAAAAGAAGTACCGTAAAGAAGGAAAACAGCGTCAAGAGCAACAGAAGCAGCAACGCAAACCATATATCGGTACGCCGTGAGCGCCGCTAAACATTTTCACGAAAAATATTGTTTATTTACTTGTTTTGTTGTTCTTTTACAGCACAAATAGGTATTATAACGGCATTGTTGATACCAAATGACAGCAATGCCGTTATTATTAATGATTAATACATTCAATCATGAAAAGATTTTTTGGATTATTGGCAGTTCTTTGCCTCTTTACATCAATTCCGGCTGCAGCACAATTCAATTTTGGTGTCAAGGGTGGTGTTAACCTCGCACAGAGACCCACGCTCAATGCCGAAGAGTTCAAAAGCAGTGTAAAAGGAAGTACCGGCTGGTTTGTCGGCCCTACCGCAAAGTTCGTTATCCCGGTAGTGGGATTGGGTTTTGAGGCGAATGTGCTCTATTCACAGACCAATATTGAGATTGAGGGCCAAGAGATGCAGACACAGAGCATAGATCTGCCTCTGTACCTGCGTTACGAGATTACCATACCGGCAGTAAACAAGATTGTGGAGCCATTCATTGCGGTGGGTCCCCAGTTCGGATGGAACATTGGCGACAAGAGTATCACGCTTGAGAACATTGCCGACATAGCAAGCAGCGAGTACAATATAAAGGACAGCAACATAAGCCTTAACTTTGGACTTGGCGTCATACTATTCGACCACTTGCAGATACACGGCAACTATAACCTCGCATTGGGAAAGACTGCCGACATAACAGGTACCATCCTGAATTTTAGAAAAGAAATCGCAGAACTCAAGACAAATACCTGGCAGGTCTCTTTGGCATATATCTTTTAACAGATAACACACCACGGAACCGACAACTACCGTTTATTATATGAAAGACACATACACTCCACTGCTGAACAGGATGGGATTAGAGACTGACAGTGTGAATGCCCTGCACTGGATTGGTGTCATACTGTGCATAGCACTGCTCTTCTACATCAGTAGTTTCATCTGTCAAAAGATAGTAATCCCAATCTGCAACAGGCTTACACAGAAGACAAAGGCCAAGTGGGACGACATTGTATTCAATGCCGCAACACTCAAGAATACCTGCAACCTTGTTGTCGGCATAGTGTTGACGGCATTCTTGCCGATGCTTGCCTTTGAGGAGTCTTCACTCTACAAACTGGCATCCAAGATTTGCCACATATACATCATCATCATTTTTGTAAAGCTCTGCTGTGGAATACTGACATCACTGAATCAAATCTCCAACCAGGCAAAGAAGACAAAGAATCACACACTTCAGGGAGTGTTCCAGATGCTCAAGATAGTGATAATATGCATAGGCATCATTCTTGTAACAAGCATCGTCATTGACAAGGACCCCACAAACCTGCTGGCAGGTCTCGGTGCTTCGGCAGCCGTGCTCATGTTGGTTTTCAAAGACAGCATCATGGGTCTTGTTGCAGGTGTTCAGCTCTCGGCCAACGACATGCTGCGCCCCGGGGATTGGATTACCATGGAAAAATATGGTGCCGACGGTATGGTACAGGATGTCTCACTCACAACCGTAAAGGTACGGAATTGGGACAACACCATCACCACAGTGCCGCCCTATGCCCTGGTAAGCGAATCGTTCCAGAACTGGCGCGGAATGTTCGACAGCGGTGGACGACGCATAAAGCGCTCCATCTACATTGACATGAACTCCATTGCCTTCTGCAATGCGGAACAGGTTGCAAGACTCAAGGAAGCCGGACTGTTCACCGGTGAGAACGAAAAGCCGGTAAACCTCACCGTATTCAGGGAGTGGCTTGAGATGTGGCTCAAGACACACCCCAAGGTAAACAAGGGAATGATTACAATGGTAAGGCAACTGCAGCCCACTGCACATGGTTTGCCGTTGGAACTTTATTTCTTCTTCAACGGCACAGCATGGGTTGATTATGAACACCTGCAGTCCGAAGTCTTTGAATATATCCTGGCAACACTGCCGCAGTTCGGTCTCAAGGCATTCCAAAGCCCCACCGGCAATGATATAAAGAACTTTGTGGAGAGCGAGCCGGTTGCCTGATGGAATGAGCGTCGCCTATTGAACTCCTTAACAACTCCCACCCGTGTCATGAGCAAATTTGCCGATGTCATATTGCCACTGCCGCTGCCCGGAACATTTACATACAGTATTCCGGGTGAGCAAGAGGGGAAAGTATTCCCCGGCTGCCGTGTGACCGTTCCGTTGGGAACCAAGAAGAGCTATACGGCGCTGGTGACAGCCACACACGACAACGAGCCCACGGACTATGCAGTAAAACCATTAAAGGAGGTTCTTGACGAGACACCTATTGTACTCGACAGGCAGATAAAGCTATGGGAGTGGATTTCAAAATACTACCTCTGTTCTTTGGGCGACATATACAAGGCGGCAATTCCTCAGGGACTCAAAGGCGAGTTCAAGCCACGCACCGAGCAGAGAGTGCGTCTTGCAACAGAGTACCGCAGTGAGAAGTGGCTGAACCTGCTTATGCAGACACTCGGCCGCGCGCCACGCCAGAAAAGGTTGCTGTTGACATACCTGCAGCATGCCGAGCCCTTCGGCGAAAACCCGAAGGAGGTTTCCAAGCACCGCCTCATTGAACTGGCACAGGTGCAGCCACCGATATACAAGCAGTTGCAGGACAAGGGTATCTTTGAGACCTACGAGGTTGAAATAGGACGCCTTGGACGCAATGAGGAGCCTTGCCAACCGGTGAATACCCTGAACCCTGCACAGCAGAAAGCGTTCGATGAAATCAAGGAATCCTTCACACAAAAGAACGTCACACTATTGCACGGCGTTACATCGGCCGGAAAGACCGAGGTCTATATACACTTGATAACCGAAGCCATCAGACGTGGCGAGCAGGTACTGTATATGCTGCCCGAAATTGCCCTCACCAAACAGATTGTCGAGAGACTGCGCCGTGTGTTCGGCAACCGCATAGGACTTTATCACTCAAAGTTCACCGACGCCGAGAGGGTTGAGATCTGGAAAAAACAGCTTGGCGACGAGCCGTATGACATTATCCTTGGCGTGCGCTCATCAGTATTCCTGCCGTTCAAGAATCTGGGGCTAGTCATTGTTGACGAGGAACACGAGAACAGTTACAAGCAACAGGAGCCTGCGCCACGCTACAATGCGCGCAATGCAGCGATTGTCCTTGCCTCGTTCTACGGAGCAAAGACACTCCTGGGCACTGCGACACCGTCAATTGAGAGCTATTACAACGCCACAACAGGGAAATACGCCCTTGTGAGCCTCACTACCAGGCACCGTGCCGTGCAGTTGCCGCACATAGAGGTTGTAGATATGCAGGAGCATACCCGCAAGAAACTCACCGTGGGACCTTTTGCCGACCCGCTTGTAGAGGCCATGAGCCGTGCATTGAAGGAGAAGAAACAGATTATACTGTTCCAGAACCGCCGCGGATACTCGCCACAGATAGAGTGCCGCACATGCGGATGGGTACCGCACTGCAAGCACTGCGATGTGAGCCTCACCCTGCACAAGAACGCAAACAAACTTGTGTGCCACTACTGCGGCTACACAATCCCTGCACCGGTACACTGCCCTAACTGCGAAGGACGCAACTTTGCGACACTCGGATACGGAACAGAGAAGATTGAGGACGACTTGCAGAATCTCTTCCCCGAGGCACGCATAAAGCGCATGGACCTTGACACCACACGCACACGCACGGCATATGAGAAGATTATCAGTGACTTCCAGGATGGAAAGACCGATATTCTAATTGGAACACAGATGGTCTCAAAGGGACTGGATTTTGACAATGTCGATGTTGTGGGCATTGTCAACGCCGACACGCTGCTGAACTACCCCGACTTCAGGGCGACCGAAAGGGCTTTCCAGCTCATGTCACAGGTTGCAGGACGCGCCGGACGCAAGAACGGGCAGGGCAACGTATTCCTGCAGACAAAGATGACCGATGCCCCCGTGATTCCACAGATTGTAGGCAATGACTACACAGCCTTCTACAACCAGCAGCTGCAGGAACGCATGCTGTTCCATTATCCTCCTTTTTATCGGCTCATTTACATCTATATGAAGCACCGTGATGTAAGGGTTATCGAGGGGTTCTCGGAACTCATAGGCCGCCGTATGCGCGAAATATTCGACAACCGCATTCTGGGTCCCGACCTTCCACCTGTGGCAAAGGTCAAACAGCTGTACATAAGAAAAATTGTGCTGAAGGTGGAGAACAGCCTCTCGCAATACAAGGTAAATGAAGTTCTGAGGAACATCCAACAGGCCTATTGCGAGCAACCGCGCTACCGTTCCATTGTAATGTACTACGACATTGACCCGCTGTAACTCCCTTACAGCGGTCTCTTTTTTATAATAAATCTTAACGGAAGTTCAATTTGTGGGTTAATATTTTGCCCTGTACTATTTATTAGGTAAATTTGCACAATTTAGGGACTTTGGATGTCCTGTTTTTTCAGGGGAAAACAAAAAATCGAAAGAAATAATGAAACAATTCAAAATCTGGAACAATGCCTTGGGATGGTTTGCATTCCTTATTGCGGCATTGACTTACTGCCTTACAGTTGAACCGACTGCAAGCTTTTGGGACTGCCCCGAGTTTATCCTCTCGGGTAACAAACTCGAAATCGGTCACCCGCCAGGTGCACCATTCTTCATGCTTACAGCCAATTTTTTCTCCATGTTTGCTGGCCCCGAAAAGGTGGCATATATGGTCAACATAATGTCGGCACTGCTCAGCGCCGCAGGCATCCTGTTCCTCTTCTGGAGCATCACACACCTGACCCGCAAGCTCCTGGTAGGCAACAGCAACGAGATTACCAAAAGTCAGATGATTACCATTTTCAGTGCAGGTCTTGTAGGTGCATTGGCATATACCTGGAGCGACACCTACTGGTTCAGCGCTGTCGAGGGTGAAGTGTATGGCTACTCATCACTGTTCACAGCGGTAGTATTCTGGCTCATTCTCAAGTGGGAAGACAACGCTGATGCGCCACACAGCGACAGATGGCTTATCCTCATCGCATATCTTGTAGGATTGTCGATTGGTGTCCACCTGCTCAACCTCTTGTGTATCCCTGCGATTGTACTGGTTGTATATTACAAGAAATATCCCAATGCAAGCCCCATGGGTTCTCTATTGGCACTGGCCGTATCGGCAGCCATAGTAATGGTTGTGCTTTATGGCATTGTGCCCGGCGTTGTAAAGGTTGGAGGATGGTTCGAACTGTTCTTTGTAAATGTACTGGGCCTCTCGTTCAACACAGGACTCTACATATACATCCTGCTGCTTTTCGGCACACTCATAGCCGGTATCTACTGCACATTGAAGAACACAAACCAATACATCACTGCAGCCATCTTCACTCTTGCGATAGCATTGTTGGGCATACCGTTCTTTGGACACAAGATTGCAGCAAGCATACTTGTAGGTCTGTTGATATTGGCGGCAATATACATTGTCTGCACAAGAAGCAGAATGGTGCACAAAGGTTCGCAAACGACAAGAAGATATCTGATAAGCCGCAGAGGATTCAACACGACATTCCTTAGTCTGTTGCTCATCATGATAGGATACTCTTCGTATGCCCTCATTGTCATACGTTCATCGGCAAACACCCCGATGGACCAGAACTCACCCGAGGATATCTTCACCCTTGGTTCATACCTGAACCGCGAACAGTATGGTTCACGCCCGCTCTTCTACGGAGAGTGCTTTGACGCCGAGGTGGAGAGAACCAAAGAGGGCGAGGCCGTATCGGTAAAGACAAGCCCGATATATATGCGTGTGGAGAAGAAGAACCCTTCGGACCCTGACAAGTACGAAATTATTGACTACAACAAAGAGTACAAGTTTGTCCAGAACATGTTGTTCCCACGCATGTACAGCAGTGACCATGCTGGGGAGTATGAAAGATGGATTGGCAGGAAAATAAAGAACACTGTCAAGGCCGAATACAGCGACAGGAGAGTCAAAGTTCCCACACAGGGCGAGAACTTACGTTTCTTCATAAATTACCAGGTCAATCACATGTACTGGAGATATTTCCTCTGGAACTTTGTGGGTCGTCAGAACGACATACAGAACAATTATGGCGAAAAGGAATATGGCAACTGGATTACCGGAATATCATTTATAGACAACAAGCGTCTGGGCGACCAGAGCAAACTGCCACAGACCATAAGGGACAACAAGGGACGCAATGTATTCTTTGCCCTGCCACTCATCCTGGGATTAATTGGCTTGGCATGGCAGTTTACTAAAGGCAGAAAGGGCGTACAGCAGTTCTGGGTAGTATTCATGCTGTTCTTCATGACCGGTCTTGCTATTGTACTCTACCTCAACCAGACACCATTGCAGCCACGCGAACGTGACTATGCATACGCCGGTTCTTTCTACGCCTTTGCCATCTGGATTGGTATGGGAGTTGCCGGAATTGTGCAATGCATTGAAAAACTATTCAAGAAACAGAATGTTGCAATCAGCACAATCACAGCAGCCGTATGCTTGCTTGTTCCATTGCAGATGGTTTCACAGAC
>JAEIGA010008149.1_pt1 | contig 15885 bp, 14 predicted proteins | sample 9270691 | NCBI WGS metagenome assembly JAEIGA01 (sample SAMN17057246, study PRJNA624740) | gut metagenome | biome: biome; isolation source: fecal sample | host: Bos grunniens | place: China: Xizang | collected 2019
CGATCCCGATATAGAAGACGTCACGAAAGTTTATAAACGCTATCAAGCGCATTTGCGGGAAAATAACGCGTTGGATTTCGACGATTTATTGAACGAAACCCGATTATTGCTTCGAAAAAACGAAGATGCGCGGGAATACTTATCGGGTAAATTCCGTTATATTTTAGTAGACGAGTTCCAAGACACTAACGCCGTGCAATACGAGATCGTCAAACTTCTTTCGTCTACGCATGGAAATTTGTTTGCGGTAGGCGACGACGACCAGTCTATTTACGGCTGGCGTGGAGCGAAAATCGAGAATATTTTGCATTTTGAGCGGGATTTTAAAGGCGCGCACATATTTAAATTAGAGCGTAATTACCGTTCGACGAAGAATATTTTAAAGCTTGCGAACGTGATTATTAAACATAACGGTAAGCGTAAGGATAAAACGCTTTGGACAGAAAATTCCGACGGGGAGAAGGCACAAGTTTTTGAAGGGGAAGAAGAAAGCGGAGAAGCTCGGTATATTGCGCACACGATTGCGGGGCTGATGAAGCGGGGGTATAAATTCTCCGATTTTGCGATTTTGATGCGCTTGAACGCGCTTACCCGTTCTTTCGAACAAGAATTTACCGCCGACGGAATTCCCTTTAAAGTCTTCGGCGGGTTCAAGTTCTTTGAACGCAAGGAAATTAAGGATTTGCTCGCCTATTTACGGCTCGTCAACAACCCGTTCGACAGCGAAGCGCTCGTTCGGATTATCAATTTCCCTAAGCGCGGTATCGGGCAAAAAACGGTGGAAACTTTGCAAAATTACGCCTATGAAACGGAACTTTCCGTTTACGAAGCGTTGTTTGAGCTGGACGAGCTTGGATTTTCAGGCGGTACGCGCCAAAAGCTTGAAACCTTTGCCGATATGGCAAAAAAGTGGATTTTGGAAAGTCAGGAATTGCCCGTCAACGAACTCGTGAAAAAAATCGTGTTGGATACGGGTATGCGGGAAGCGTATGCAGACGACTCCGACGAGAGTTTGAACAAGCGCGCAAATATCGAAGAATTTATTCAGTCGGTGGACGAGTATTGCAAGCTCAACGCGGGCGCAACGCTCACCGATTATCTCAATCAAGTGACGCTTTCTTCCGACACCGACGATATGGACGATTCCGACTACGTCACTCTCGCGACCATTCACTCGGTTAAGGGCTTGGAGTTTAAATGCGTGTTCGTTTGCGGAATGGAAGAAAATATTCTGCCCGTTTCCCGCGCGGCGACGGATGAAGGGGAGTTGGAAGAAGAACGGCGTTTAACCTACGTAGCGATTACCCGTGCAAAAGAACGGCTGTATTTAACCCGTTCTAAGAGCCGATATCTTTACGGCAAGCGTGAGCCGACGGCGCGTTCAAGGTTTTTAAAAGAGCTTTCATCAGAACTCGAACTGCCGAACGAACCGCGTAGAACGGCGTTTGGCTACGGTAGAGAAGGGTATTCAGACGACGACCCCGAAGCTTACGGAAACTCTGCGTACGGCGGGGGCAGGTATGCAACGAAAAGCAATTACGGTGGCTACGGCTCGTCTTACGGCGGGCGGGGCTACGGCTCGGACGAACGGCAAAACTCCGCGCCGAAACGCTCGGCGTACGGCGGTGCTACCTACGGAGCGACCTTTGGCAGTCAATCCACGCAATCTTCCTATGGCTCGTCTTTTGGCGCAAATCGCGCGACGAACGCAGGCGGTTTTTCCTACGGCGGTGTGGCGAAACTTAAACAAGGCGCGGGCAAAGATTTATCGGCGTTTAAAGTCGGCGTAAAGGTTTCCCACCCGAAGTTTGGGCAAGGCACGATCGTAAATTTGCGCGGTACGGGCAACAACACGATTTTAGATATCGCGTTCACGGGTTTAGGCATTAAGCAGTTATCCGCAACGCTCGCTCCTTTAACGGTTTTAGGGTAAAAGGTGCAGGTTTATTTAGAAATTTCAAATTCCCCGTCAATAAGAAAAAAGGAAATAAAAAACTATGTCAAGACAAAGAGAACTGACGGATATTCTCAATAAATGGGCGTACGAATACTACGTGTTAGACGCGCCGACCGTTTCCGATAAGGAGTACGACGCGCTTTACGACGAGCTGAAAAAACTCGAAGAAGAAAACGGCGTCGTGTTTGACGATTCGCCTACGCGTAGGGTCGGGGGTGAACCGATTAAGGCGTTTCAACAGCATACGCATATAGAGCGATTGTTTAGCTTAGATAAATGCGTTTCCGAAAACGAGCTCCAAGCTTTTTTAACGCGCGTGAAAAAAGCCGTCGGGGAAGGCGTGGCGTATACCGTTGAGTATAAATTCGACGGGCTGACCGTATGTTTGACCTACGATAAAGGGAAATTCGTGCGCGCGACTACGCGCGGAAACGGCGTGGTCGGGGAAGACGTGACGGCGCAAGTGCTGACGATTAAATCCTTCCCGCTGAGTATTTCCTATCAAGGGACGTTGGAAGTGCGCGGGGAAGCCGTGATTAGGATGTCCGTTTTGGAAAAATATAATCAAACGGCAAGCGAACCGCTGAAAAACGCAAGAAATGCGGCGGCGGGGGCAATTCGTAATCTCGACCCCAAAATCACCGAAAAAAGAAAGCCTGAAATTTATTTCTACGATATTAACTATCTTTCGGACGGCGGGGAGCTTTCGCAAACGCAAGCGCACGAGTTTTTAAAGAAAGAAGGGTTTAAGGTGTTCCCGTATTTTGCCGTATGTAAAACGGGGGAAGAAGTGCTTGCGGAAATTGCGCGCGTGGAAAAAGAACGCCGAGAAATCGACGTGTTGACCGACGGCGCGGTGATAAAAGTAGACGGCGCAAAACAACGCCGTGAAATGGGCGCGACGGATAAATTCCCGCGCTGGGCGATTGCCTATAAATTCGAAGCGGAAGAAGTGACGACGGACGTAAAAGACGTGCTTTGGCAGGTCGGGAGAACGGGAAAACTCACTCCCCTTGCGCTGTTAGAACCCGTCGATTTAGGCGGGGCGACCGTGTCGCGCGCAACTTTGAATAACTACGGGGATATCCAAAGAAAACGGGTCAAAATCGGCTCGCGCGTGCTCGTTCGGCGCTCCAACGAAGTCATTCCCGAAATTTTAGGCGCAACCAACGAAAAGGAAGGAAGCATAGAAGTAGAAAAGCCTGTGAAATGCCCCTGTTGCGGTGGAGAAATCAAGGAAGTAGGCGCGCATATTTTTTGCACGAATGTAAACTGTAAAGAACGTGTAGTGGCGAAACTCGATCACTATGCAAGCAAAAACGCGCTGGATATCGAAGGGTTTTCCGAAAGCACCGCTTGTCTTTTAACCGAGAAAAAAGGGGTTCGGAATTTCTCCGACCTTTACCGCTTGACGGAAACCGACCTTGCCGATTTAGAAGGGTTTAAAGAGAAAAAAATTGATAATTTACTCAAAGCGATTGAAAAAAGTAAAACCCCTGCGCTCGACGCGTTTATCTACGCAATCGGTATAGAAGGGGTAGGCAGGGTTGCGGCGAAAGCGCTTGCAACGCGGTTTCAGTCCCTTGAAAACTTGCAAAAAGCAACCGTCGAAGAACTCGTGGCGTTAAACGACGTAGGGGAAATTACCGCGAAAGGCATTGCGGCGTATTTTGCCGACGAAAATAACCTTTCAGAGCTTGCGCGCTTAAAAGAACTCGGCGTTGCGCCTGTATATTTAGGGGAAATAAAAACGGACGGCGTGTTTTCGGGCGAGTTAGTCGTTTTAACGGGAAGTCTTTCGTCTTTTAAGCGTAGCGAAGCGCAAAAGCTGATTGAAGCGCGGGGCGGGGTTTGCCAAAGCTCCGTGACAACGAAAACCACGCTCGTCGTTGCCGGCGAAGACGCGGGCAGTAAGCTTGAAAAGGCGCAAAAGCTCGGCGTGAAAATTATCGACGAAGAAACCTTTAAGCAAATGATAGAAAAATAAATCAAAACCCTATAAAGAAAAAAGCAAGCGTTTCCTGCGCTTGCTTTTTTGCTTGCAAAAGTTTATCGTTTTTGTGCTTTATATAAATCGGTTAATTTTTTTGCGTAATCCACCAAATGCGCCTTTAAATCGTTTGGCAAGGCGCGAAATGCCGATAACAGTTCTTTTTCCGTTTTGGACAACTCGCTTTTAAAAAAATTCGGTTCGCTTTTCGAGCCTGCGTAATCGTCGGAGCGACCTAAAAGATAATCCACCGAACAATTAAAGTATTCCGCTAAGGCAATCAGCGTACTGCCCGTCGGACTGCGCGTGCCTAATTCAAGCTGAGAAATACATTGCGGACTCACGTCGCACCGCTCGGCAACTTCCTTTTGTTTAACCCCTTTTTCTATCCGTAAATCCTTTAATACGTTTTTAAAATTTTCCGTGTTCATTGTTCTACCCCTTAGAAAATTTTATCACAAATGTATATTTTTTACTTGACAATAAACAAATGTAGAGTTATAATATAAAACAACAAATGTTTATTTTTATTCATTTGTAGTTTTAAATTTATTTTTTAGGAGATGTACTATGGAACAACAAAACAAACAAGAAGAAACGCAAAGCGAAGAAAGCAAGTTTATGAAAACGTTAAAAAATATATGGAGCGATAAGTTAAAATGCCTGTATATTTTTACCCTTTTTCTGCAAATTTTGTTTTTAATTTTTCAATTCGTTCCTATCGTATCCTTGCCCACGCACGCAATATATGGCAAAGTGATAAAAACGGAAGAATTTTCGATGATGAGTTTTTCAAGTGAAAACGGCGGGTTAATGTTCTTTTTTGTTTTCTTTTTGGCTCTTTTCGGAATTTCTTTAAGAAGCACTTTGGGTTATTTTGTGAAAAAAGGTCCGAATAGATACGCGAAATTCGGAATGGCAAAAACGAGCGTAATTTTATTGCTTTTGTGGTACGTACTTATCATCTTTGCTGGAATAGGGGAGATTGGCAACGAGTTTTCAGAATCGGTTGAACTATTTTTCAGCGCACATTTATATTGGGTTTTAGCGGTGGCGTTGCTCGTGTTGTTTTTTATCGTAGGGTCGCTTGCGCAGGAAAGAAAGGAAGAAGAAAAGGTCGCGGAAAAAGTGCAAGCGGAACTTGACAAAAAAGCGGCGCACGCAGAAGAATCCCAAACGGAGCAAATACAATGAAAAAACGTTTTTTAGCAACCGTTTTGCTCTTTCTTACCTTTGTTTTTTTCGCGTTTGCGGGCTGTGAAAAATTCCGCACGGACGAAGAAATGATTGTAGATAGAATAGAAAAATTTGAAAAATCCTATAACGACGGGGATTACGAAGGTTTTTTAGGGAATTTAGCCACGAAAGAACGCAAGCAAATCGAAGCGGTATTTAATCTTTTCGGGTCGGTGATGGGCGGATTATCGGGCTTTTCCATTGACTTATCCGATTTATTCAGTTTAGGAATTGCTATGAAAGAAGGGGACTGGCTGAAAGTCGAAATCAAAGAAATTAAAACGACGGGTTCGACGAGCGCAATCGTTAGCACTTCTTGGTCGTTTACGCAAGGTACGCTCGGCACTTCGTTCACGCAAACGAGCGATATGTATTTTTCTATGGTAAAAGAAGATGGGGATTGGTACGTAAAAGATATGACGGAGCATTGCCCCGACGGTTGGGATACCCTTTAAAAAGAAAATAAAGCAACAAAAAAACGGGAAAAGCAGAGAAGAAAAAACTTTGCTTTTCTCTTTTTTTATAAAAAAGAGTAAAAGTGCTTGAAATTTCCGTTTTTATTTGTTATAATATCGGTACTAAGAAAAAGAAGGGAATTTGCTATGCTGAGTATGACGGGCTACGGAAAAGGAGAATATAAAGAAGGGGGCGTGGAGCTTACCTGCGAAATTAAAACGGTGAATAATCGTTATTTAGACGTTTCCGTGAAAGCTCCCCGTATTTTTACCGCGTTTGAAGAAGTGGTGCGCTCAATGGTTCGGGAAAAACTCACGCGCGGGCACGCAGACGTGTTCGTGTCGCTTAAAGACAAACGGGAAAAACCGACGGCGCTTGCGTTGGACTTGGCGCTTGCGGCGAGCTATATTAAGTCGGCAACCGAACTGAAAGAAAAATTCCCTGCGCTTACCGACGATTTGACGCTTACTTCGGTGTTGCGCTATCCCGAAGTTTTAAAACAAGACGAAGTCGCTATCGTGGACGAAGAACTCGTCAAGGCACTCAAAACGGCGCTTGCGGGCGCGTTGGAAAACTTAAACGCTATGCGCGCGGTGGAAGGCGAGAAATTGCAAGCGGATATGCTTACGAGAGTAAGCACGATTGAAACGCTCGTGGAAGAAATTTCCGTGCGCGCGCCTAAGATCGCCGAAGAGTATAAAGAAAAGCTGAAAAACCGCGTTAAGGAATATCTCGACGGGGTGAACGTAGACGAAGGCAGACTGTTGACGGAAGTGGCGATTTTTACCGATAAGAGCAATATCGACGAAGAACTTACCCGTTTGCGTTCGCATATCGCGCAGTTCCGTTCGATTGCGAAGGAAGGTATCGTCGGCAGAAAGCTTGACTTTTTGGTGCAGGAATTTAACCGAGAAGCGAACACGACCTGTTCTAAAAGCAACGACGTGGAAATAACCAAAGCAGGGCTTGCCTTGAAAAACGAGATTGAAAAAATTCGCGAGCAAGTGCAAAACGTGGAATAAGTAAGGTAGACTATGAAGAACGTATTAACGGTAATTTCCGGACCTTCGGGGGTTGGGAAAGGAACGATTGTAGACGAAATTTTAAAACGCCGTGAAGATATCGTAGAATCGGTATCTTGCACTACCCGCGCTCCGCGTGCGGGCGAGATGCACGGCAGAGAGTATTTTTTTCTTTCCAAAGAAGAATTTCAAAACCGTATTTCGCAAGGGGATTTTTTGGAATACGACGAGCATTTCGGAAATTTTTACGGTACGCCGAAATCTTTCGTAGAAGAAACGCTCAAAGAAAAGTCGGTGATTTTGGAAATCGACGTGGTAGGAGCGTTGAACGCGAAAAAGGCGTTCCCCGATAGTTTGTTGATTATGGTTGCCCCGCCGTCGGTGGAAGAGCTGAAAAAACGGCTCGTGGGCAGAAATTCCGAAAGCGAAGAAGAAATCGAGCGTAGACTTTCCCGCCTTGACTACGAACTTTCCAAAGCCGAGTGCTACGATTATACCGTAGTCAACGACGAGCTGGAACGGGCGGTAAAGGAAATTTGTCAATTAATCGATTTGAGAAAATCGGGAAAATAAAAGAAAAATAAAAACGAGAAAGGAGTTTTAAGAATATGATTAACGAACCTGCAGTAGACGTACTCATCAGAAAGCTTGGCACGGAGGAAGAACCGATTAGCCGTTATGCGCTTTGCACCGTAGCGGCGAAGCGTGCGCGTCAGATTATCGAGGCGGAGAAAAATCTCGGCGCAGATACGAACGGGAAAAATAAAGAACTGTTGACTGCGTGCAACGATATCGCGGAAGGAAAAGTCGTGATTGCAAAAGACTAAGCGTAGCAACGTAGCGATTGCCTCGAACTATCGGGGCAATTTGGCTTTTATAAGGGAGAGCGTAAAGGTATGATAGCCGAAGTTATCGTGGACATTGCCACGAGCGAAACCGATAGAATCTTCGATTATCTCTGCGACGGCGATTTAGTCGTTGGCAGTCGGGTTCGCGCGCCCTTCGGCGGTAAGGTTTTGCCGGGTTTCGTAATGCGGATAAAAGAAAGTTCGCAAATCCCTGAAGCCCGTTTGAAAAAAGTATTGCCGTCGTCGGACGAATTACCTGCTTTAACAAAAGAAAGCTTATTTATGGCGGAAAAACTCGTCAAGCGTTTTCGAGTTCCCAAAGCGCTTACGCTCAGGCTGTTTTTGCCGAGCGAAATGCGGACGGGCAAGGTGCGCGAGCTGTATAAAACGTTTGCAGAGCTTACCGTACCTATTGAAAAAACGCAAATTCGTAAAACCGCGAAAAATCAAATCGGGGTGTTAGAATATCTGGATAAGCACGGAAAAACGGACACGGCAACGCTGAATAATTTGTTTCCGGGCGGACTTTCCGCGCTGGAAAAGAAAGACTACGTGCGTATCAGCAAAGAGAAAATTTTGCGCGACCCGTATAAAACGGTGGAAGGGGACGGAGAAGAAAAAACGCTAACCCCCGACCAACGCTCAGCGATAGAGAGCATTGAAAAGGATACGCGTACCGTACAGCTTTTGCACGGGATTACGGGGAGCGGTAAAACAGAGATTTATTTAAATCTGATTGCCAAGTGCTTGGAAAAGGGGCAAAGCTCGGTATTTCTCGTGCCTGAAATTTCCTTAACCCCGCAAATGCTTTCTCAACTTCGCGCGCGGTTTGGGAAAAACGCGGCGATTTTGCACAGCGGGCTGTCGGCGGGCGAAAAGTTCGACGAATGGTGGCGGCTTAGAACGGGCGAAGCGAAAATCGCTATCGGCGCGCGTAGCGCGATTTTTGCGCCCTTAGAAAACGTAGGCGTTATTATTATCGACGAAGAACACGATTCGAGCTACGTGAGCGAAAGCGCGCCCCGTTATTCCACTTTCGACGTTGCGTTATTGCGCGCTAAATACAACGGCTGTAAACTCGTGTTAGGGAGCGCAACCCCTGCGGTGGAAACGTATAAACGGGCAAAGGAAGGGGAGTTTAACTTGATTACGCTCACCAAGCGTATCAACCAAAAGCCGTTGCCTGAAATCTTGATTGCGGATATGCGCAGAGAAGTACGGCGCGGGAATAATTCCCCTTTTTCGCTCGTATTGCAAGAAGAGATAGAAAAATGCCTGCAAAAGGAAAAACAGGCGATTTTGTTTTTGAACCGTCGCGGGTATTCGCAAACGGTGATTTGTAAAGAATGCGGCTACGTAGCCAAATGCGAAGCGTGCGACGTGTCGCTTACCTATCACCGCGACGAAGACTGTTTAAAATGCCACTATTGCGGGGGTCGGTACGCTATGCTCTCGGGTTGTCCCGAATGTGGGAGCAGAAAGCTTTCTTACGCGGGCACGGGTACGCAACGGATTGTAGAAAGCTTGCAAAAATTATATCCTACCGCACGGATACTGAGAATGGACAACGACACGACGAGCGGAAAAGAAGGGCATTACAAGATTTTGAAAGCGTTTGGGGAAAGGCGAGCGGATATTTTAGTGGGTACGCAAATGATAGCCAAAGGGCACGATTTCCCCGCCGTCACGCTCGTAGGGATTTTAGATGCGGATATGAGCTTGCATTTTTCCGATTACCGTAGCGGGGAAAGAACTTTTCAGCTGTTGACCCAAGTTTCGGGAAGGAGCGGACGCGCGGAAGAAAAGGGCAAGGTGGTTTTACAGACTTTCGACCCTGAAAACGAAGTATTGCGGTTTGCGACTTCCTACGACTACGAAGGTTTTTACGAAAACGAAATTTCTTTGCGCGCGGCAATGGCGTTCCCGCCCTTTTCCAAGATCGTGAGAGTACTCGTTTCGGGGGACGACGATAAAAAGACTATGGAAGCGTTAAGGCTCGTATATACGGAGCTGGAAAGCTTGTATCAGGCGAATACGGAGAAATTTTTATTCTTTAATAAAATGCGTGCGCCGATCAAAAAAATACAAAACAAATACCGTTATCAAGTGTTGATGCGGCTTTCGGATACTTCGATATTACCGATTATTTACGAGATTTGCGCGGAAAGAAGAAATCGAGATGCGCTCGTATCGGTGGAAGAAAATCCGTCGAATTTAAGTTAAAAGGAGAAAGAACAATGGCAATTCGTAGCGTAGTGCAAGTAGGCGACGAAGTTTTGAGAAAACAATGCGCGAGAGTGGAAGCGTTTGACGACAAGCTCGCTCAGCTTTTAGACGATATGAAAGAAACGGTAAAATTCGAGCAAGGCGCAGGTCTTGCCGCTCCGCAAGTGGGGGTACTCCGTCGGGTTTGCGTGGTAGACGTAGACGAAGGATATTTTGAATTTATCAATCCCGAAATGGTTATGCAAAAAGGCGAGCAGAGCGGTTGGGAAGGCTGTTTGTCGGTGCGTGGCAAAAACGGTATCGTATCCCGTCCTATGAAAGTAAAGCTTTCCTATCAAGATAGAACGGGCGAGAAACACCTTCTTCAAGCGAAAGGCTTTTTTGCTCGCGCGATTTGCCACGAGCTTGACCATTTAGACGGCGTTTTATATATCGACAAAGCAAACCATATCGAGAAATGCTAACCCTTGCGGAAAGCTTGCGCTTTCCCTAACAAGGGTCAAGGGGCGTTGCCCCTTGCGGGTGCGGGCAGAGCCCGCGAGAAAACGGACTTATAAAAGGAAAACGGAGTTTTCCGTTTTTTCGCCCTTTGGGCGATTGTGCAATCAAAGATTGCAAAATAACGCAACCTACGGTTGCTTCCCTAAGTCCGATATATGCGGGGCGTTGCCCCTGCACCCCACCAGAAACTGAGTTTCTGGACTTCCAAATAAGGGGAATGTCTCTAAAAACAAACGGAGTGAATTATTATGAAAATCGTTTTTGCGGGTACGCCCGAGTTTGCGGTGAAACCGCTTGAAAAAATCGTCGAAAACGGGTTTGACGTCGTCGGCGTGATTACCCAAACGGATAAACCGCAAGGCAGAAAAGGGATTTTGACCCCGCCACCCGTTAAACAAACGGCGGAACGGTTAGGGATTCCCGTTTTACAGCCTGAAAAAATTAAAGACGAGATTACGGCGGTAAAATCGCTCGGCGGGGATATTTTAATCACTTGCGCATACGGGCAAATTTTAACGCAGGAAGTGCTTGATTGTTTTCCTTGCGGGGTTTGGAATATCCACGCGGGATTATTGCCCGAGTATCGCGGAGCGTCGCCTATTCAAAGCTGTATTGTAGCGGGAGAAACGCAAACGGGCGTTTCGATTATGAAAACGGAGCTGGGCTTAGATTGCGGGGATATTTTGCTTATAGAACGCACGCAAATCGACGATAAAGAAACCTACGGCGAACTTTCCGATAGGTTGTCTATGTTGGGCGCGGAAGGGATTGTCAAAGCCTTAAAGATCTTGGAAACGGGAGAATATACGCTCACTCCGCAAACTGCGGACGGCGTAAACGTTTATCGGAAAATTCATAAAGAACAAGCGAAAATCGACTTTTCTAAACCTGCGAAAGAAATCGTGAATCTCGTGCGGGGAATGAACCCTGCGCCCGTTGCGTATACTGAGCTGGAAGGCGTGAAAATCAACGTGTATCTCGCCGAACCCGCTCCGCTTTTAGACGGGGAAGAACTTGCGAAAAACGGGGAAGTCTTGTCGGATAGCGTAAAGCGCGGGCTGGTCGTAAAATGCGGCGACGGCGGGGTAAAGCTGTTGCAAGTGCAAGCTTCGGGCGGGAAAAGAATGAACGGCGGGGATTTTTTAAACGGCAGGAAAGCCCGTAAAGGTCAGGTGTTTATATGCTGAGCAATCCCGTGTACGACCCCTTTCAAATCTTAACGAAAATATATTCGGACGGCGCAAGGCTCAAACAAGCGATTGCGGATACTTATATTGAAGAACAATACCGCTCCCGTACTGTGAAAATCGTCTACGGGGTTTTGGAAAACGACGAATATTTTGAATTTTGTATCAGACACTACGCGCCCAAAGCGCCTAAGCTTGCCGTGCGTACTATCTTAAAAATTTCGCTGTATATGCTTTTGTTTATGGACAAAAAGCGGTATATGATTACCGACTGTGCGGTAAGCCTTTGCAAAAAGCTCGGGAAATCGGGCGTAGCGGGGTTTGTCAACGCGTTTTTGCGTAGGTTTGAAAAATCGGCGGTGGACGAGAGATTGCCGAAAGGAGAAACGGGGGAAGCGTTGGCTTTGTCTTATCCTTTGGCGGAGTATCAAAAACTCAAAAAAGAATACGGGGAAAGAGCCGTGTCAATCGCTTCGGCGAAATCGTCGGGCGTGTCTGTCCGTTTCGTGCGCGGGGAAGAGAAACATTTAGAAAAAACGCATATTGCCACTCCGTTCCCGCATAATTATATTTTTACCAGCTTCGTACGCGACGACGGCTTTGACCGCGGGGACTACACCTTTCAATCGGTGGGGAGTATTGCGATTTGCGACGTAATTTCTCCGTGCGAAAACTTTTTAGACGCTTGCGCCGCGCCGGGCGGGAAATCGGTGTTGCTCGCAGAAAAATGCGGGCGCATTACGTCGTTTGAATTGCACGCGCACCGCGTGGAACTGATACGGCAATATAAAACGCGTATGGGCGTGAAAAACGTAGAAGAACGGCAAAAAGACAGTTCGGTATTCGACGAAACTTACGCGGAAAAATTTGACGGCGTGTTATGCGACGTACCCTGTTCAGGGTTCGGCACGGTAAGCGAAAACCCCGATATAAAGCTTTTAAGCAATAAACGCGACTACGCGGGTTTAAAGCACGCGCAAACGTCTATTTTAAACGCATGTTCGGGATACGTGAAAAAGGGCGGGGCGTTATATTATTCTACCTGTTCGGTATTCGACGAAGAAAACGACCAAATCGTAGCCGAATTTTTAAAAACGCACTTGGAGTTTGAAGCGGAGAATATCGTCAGCCCGCTTGCGCACGAACGCAAAAAATACGGTTTACAGTTTTTGCCCGATACCGCTTTCGGCGCAGGGTTTTACGTTGCGAAACTAATAAGAAGATAAGGGGATTATCCCCCGTTAGGAAGTCCAGAAACTGATTTTTTGGATTTCCCGTAAAAGAATAGTTGATAAGGAGCTGCGAATGAAAAAGATTTTACAAGATTTATCGTATACGGAGCTGGAACCGCTCGTGCTTGCGCTCGGCGAGAAAAAGTTCCGCGCAAAACAGCTCTACGAAGGCTTGACACAAGGGAAAACGATTGAAGGAATTACTTCCCTATCCAAAGCCTTTAAAGAAAAATTGCTTGAAATTTACGAAAACGAACCCGTGAAAATCCGCGAAACTTTCTATGCGCAGGACGGTACGGAAAAATACCTGTTCGAGTTTGCCGACGGAAATCTCGTCGAAGGCGTGCTGATGAAATATAAATACGGGTATACGCAATGCGTTTCTACGCAGGTGGGTTGTAGAATGGGCTGTAAGTTTTGCGCGTCTACGCTCGGCGGACTGATTAGAAATTTGACCGCAGGGGAGATTTTGTCGCAAATTTTACTCGTCAACGCGCTTCATAAAAAGGACGTTTTGGCGGACGGAAAAGGTGCGCGGGCCGTCACGAACGTGGTGCTTATGGGTAGCGGAGAACCGCTGGATAACTACGACGAAGTCGTGAAATTTTTAAAAAACGCAACGGCGGAAGAAGGCGCGCGTATTTCCGCAAGGAATATTTCCCTTTCAACGTGCGGGATAGTGCCGAAAATGTACCGCCTTGCCGACGAAGGAATTCCTTTGAATTTAACGGTGTCGTTGCACGCTACGACCGACGAAGACCGCGCGCGGGTGATGCCCGTTGCCAAAGCGTATAAAATAGAAGAAATTTTAAAAGCCTGCGCGTATTATTTCAAAAAAACGGGTCGGAGATATTATTTTGAATATACGCTAATCGACGGTGAAAACTGCGACGAACGCCACGCAAAAGAATTGATTACGCTCTTAAAGGGTAAGCCCTGCCACGTGAATTTAATCCGTTTAAACGAAGTTAAGGAACGGGATTTGAAAAGTATTTCCGATAAAGCGGCGTATCGCTTTTTAGGCGTTTTGGAAAAGGGTGGCGTGTCTGCAACGTTGCGCCGACAAATCGGCGTGGATATCGGCGGCGCTTGCGGACAGCTTAGAGCAAACTATCTTGGAGAAAATGCGCAAAATACTGAAAAGGAAAAAGAATAATGACGGCGGTTAGTAAACAAGGTAAATTTACGGAAGGGAAGCTATTCCAGCAAATTCTCTTATTCGTGTTGCCGATTATTGCAACCAATCTTTTGCAAACCCTTTATAACGCCGCCGATATGATGGTGGTGAGTTTATCGAGCGAAGTCAACGCCGTCGGCGCAGTCGGAACGACGAGTTCATTCGTTGCGTTAATCGTGAATATTTTTATCGGGTTTTCGGTGGGCGCGAACGTAGTCGTCGCAAGGCATATCGGCGCGGGGGATAGAGAACGCGCGCAAAAAGCTTCGCACACCGCTTTAATCGTCGGCTTGTTTTTCGGCGTAGTCGGCGGGGGAATAGGGATAGCCGTTTCCCGTCCCGTACTAAAAATGATGGGGAATACGGGAAACCTTCTCGACCTTGCCGTCAAATACACGTATTTCTATTTTGCCGGCGTGCCGTTCTTGGCGTTGACGAATAATCTTATCGCCGTATTCCGCGCGAAAGGGGATAGTAAAACCCCGTTAATCGTGCTTGCCTTTTCAGGACTTTTAAACGTAGGCTTAAATTTGTTTTTCGTGCTCGTTTTAGATATGTCGGTGGAAGGGGTTGCGCTCGCAACGGCGATTGCGAACGTCGCGTCCTTTCTTGCGCTTCTTTGGAAACTTTCTAAGGATCAGGAAGGATTGGCTTTTTCTTTCAAACGCTTGAAAATAGATAGAAAAGAGCTTGGGGATATCGTAGCCATCGGGCTTCCGTCGGCTATTCAAAGCTCGTTGTTTTGTATTTCGAATATGCTCGTTCAATCTTCTATCGTGCAGGTCAATAATTCCGTTTGCCCGCCTGATAGCAAGTATCAACCCGTCGTAAACGGTGCGTCCGCTGGCACGAACGTTTCTAATTTCGTGTATATGGCGCAAAACGCCGTGTATCAAGGCGCGCTTACCTTCACGAGCCAAAATCTTGGCGCGAATAAGCCTAAGCGCATTTTTCCGATTGCAGGCTGTTGCTGTTTGCTCGTGAGTATTATCGGCGTTTCGCTCAGTAGCTTGATTTTCTTGTTTAAAGACCCGTTGCTTGCGCTCTACGGCGTGGTAGACGGCGCAGAAGGAAGTTTAGAAGCTCTTGCAATGGACGCGGCTACGACCCAGTTAATTTATAACAGTTTACCTTATTTTCTTTGCGGATTTATGGAAGTGGGCTCGGGCGTGTTGCGGGGATTAGGCAAGTCCTTTACGTCAATGATTATCTCGCTTATCGGTTCGTGTTTGCTTCGCGTAGTTTGGCTTCTTACGGTATTTCCCGCTTATCCAACGCTTGCGACGATTTACGTGTGCTACCCGATTACTTGGGCGTTGACGGCGGTGGTTTTGCATACGTGCGCTATCGTGGTGATAAACCGAAAAATTAAATTAGGGAGAAATCAATAAAGAATGCCGTTGGAGATTTTAGCGTTTTTAACGAGTTTTGTGGCAATGAGTTTGATTGTTGCCAGCTACTTTTTCACGGCAAAACGGACGTATTTATTCTTTCAAGCGCTCGGAATTGTGTTTTTGATTTCGTCTTATTTTTTCGGCGGAGAGTATTTTGCCACAATCGGTTTGGCAATCGGCTTACTGCGTACGCTGACTTATTACCGTTTTGAAAAAAACGGCAAAACCGCGCCGATAGAGTTTGCGTTTTTATTCTCTGCGTTGACAATCGTCGGCTACGGTTTCGTGAATTTCTTCTTGCTTAAAAGTGTTCAGCCGTTAGATTTAATTTGCCTTGTCGCTTTGGTATTATACGCGTTTATTTTCCGTATTCGCGATTTAAAAAAGGTACGTTTTTTGGTCTTAATCCCAACGGGGCTTTCGTTGCTTTATAACGTACTCGTCGGCGCGGCGATATTCACAATCCTTTCCTACGCGTTTGAGCTTGGCGCAAACGTCGTAGCGATTATAAAATACCATTGTCCGAAACGGAAACGGGATTGCCACACCTTTTCCGCGCCCGTCATTGCGAACGGAGTGTGGCAATCTGGCGGAAAAGGTTCGCAATGACAAGTGCAGGAAGTCCAGCCCCCCGTCAAGGGGCAAGTTAATCAAAAGTA